>RRZU012607555.1_pt1 | contig 14752 bp, 13 predicted proteins | sample 2165561 | NCBI WGS metagenome assembly RRZU01 (sample SAMN10456909, study PRJNA506462) | wastewater metagenome | isolation source: wastewater sludge | place: USA: Moscow, Idaho
CTCAAATGGATGAGAGAGTTCCGTCTGGTGCTGTTCTGATTGACGGTATAGCACTTGGGGGATTTGAAGGCAGCATTTTGCGTGAACGCAGAGAACTTTCTGAAAATGGTGTTGTGGTTGTCTCTTTGACAGTCGACAGCCAATACCGTTTGTTGGGCCCAGTACAGCTTCAAACTAGGGGCAGTGTTTTTTCTTCCGAAGACGGTGATACGTTTAGACAGCTTGAGAGGGCCGTCGTCTCTTCACTGGAACAGTTCGCTAGGATCCCTGGTGCTAAGCCAGAAACTTTGCCTACTGAAATCAGAAAGAGAATTAGAGAGGTATTCGGACACATTTCCAGGAACTATCCAACAATAGTTCCTCTTATTACGAGAATATAAAAGTCATACTGCTAGAATAAGGAGAGAGATTAATGTCGGTAACCTCAATTTTGCAGATATTCGCTGGAGTCGGTATTCTTGTCTACGGAATAATTATCATGGGTGAGTCCCTACAGGTTATTGCAGGGGACAGGCTTAGAAAATTAACTGGCTCACTGACAGGTACACCAATTAAAGGACTTCTTGTCGGAACAGTGGTTACCGGCATTCTGCAAAGCAGCAGCGCAACAACGGTAATGGTCGTCAGTTTTGTTGATGCCGGATTTATGACATTAACGCAGGCAATAGGCGTTATACTTGGAGCAAACATAGGCACGACTGTTACCGCTCAGCTTATAGCCTTCAAGATTACCAATATTGCATATCTCTGTGCCATTATTGGAGCGGGAATTTGTATTTTGAGCACCAGAAAAAGAAACAAACAGGTCGGTATAGGCCTCCTTGGTTTTGGTTTGCTTTTTATTGGTATGGAAATGATGCAGGGACCTATGGCTTTTCTTAAAACCCGCCCTGATTTGATTACTGTATTCGGAGATCATATATTCCTTGCTTTCCTTTCAGGGCTTCTAATCACTCTTTTTGTACAATCCAGCTCGGCAACTGTAGGTCTGACAATGGCTATCGCCGCTCAGGGAGTTATTCCGCTTGAAACGTCTATAGCGGTCATCTTTGGGGATAATATCGGTACAACCATTACCGCTGTTATCGCCTCTTTGGGGGCCAATCGTTCTGCCAAACAGGCCGCAGCCTCTCATGTTTTGATAAAAATCCTCGGTACAGTTGTAATGCTGTCAATCCTTCCCCTGTATGCCGATTTCATCCGCATGACTGCCAGCGACATTTCACGTCAGGTGGCTAACGCCCATACAATCTTTAATGTGGTAATTGCTTTTATGTTCCTTCCGTTTGTAAAACAGTATGCTGCACTAATAAGAAAAATTATTCCCGACGATACCAATCAGGAGGAGGTTGGCTCACGATATCTCAATCAGTCTCTTATCACAGCCTCTCCCGCTGCTGCCGTTGACGCTGTTCGTAAGGAAATGATTAGACTCGGCAGCATGTCGCTTAAAATGATTGAAATGTGCAAGACGATGTTTATGACAAACAGTGATAAACTTTTAAACGAGATCGACAGGGCGGAAATGAATGTCAATGAACTGACGCACGATATCGTGCGCTATGCTACGGAAGTAGGACAAACCGGTTTGTCCTCTGATCTGTCTATATTACTGAACTCATGTACTAATGGCGTCGGTGACATTGAAAGAATAGGTGACCACGCTACAAACTTAGTGGAAATGTTTCAATTCCTCCAGGACCATAAATTGCAATTCTCACCCAAGGCCATGGAAGAATGTCAAGAGATGTTTGACCTGGTAATCTCCGCGTTAGTCAGAAGTATACAGGCTATAGAGGAGGAAGATCCGAAACTTGCTCAGGAGGTTGTCGATCTTGAAGACAGAATCGATTATATGGAAAAAACCTTAAGGGCTCAGCATATAGCCAGGCTTAACGCCGGAGGATGCACACCGGGGGGTGGAGTTGTCTTTATCGACATCTTGAGTAACCTTGAAAGAGTCGGTGACCATGCTCATAATCTTGCAATGGTTGTCTTTGATATAGAGAGAATGCACAAGCGCAGTTTGTCAACAAAACATTAAACAGGGGTGTTTTATAATGAATACAGATGTGTTGTTTTTGGGATTAATACAGGGTTTTACAGAATTTCTTCCGGTTAGCAGCTCTGGACACTTGGCGTTAGCACAAATTTTCATGGGGACAGACATGCCGCCCCTGTCATTTGATCTTGTTTTGCATATTGCGACTGCTTTTGCGACGATAGTTTTTTTCTTTCCGGATATAGTATCTCTACTTTTGCAGTGGATAAAGGGTTTTACTAATAAAGAAGCGAGAAAGTCAGCAGGCTGGTCTACTGGATGGGCTGTTTTATCCGGTACTGCTATTACCGCAGTGATCGGAATTTCTGTGAAAGATTTTGCGGAAGCTGCGATGTTAAATTCGTTAATGGTAGGCTGTGGATTGGTTTTTACAGGCTTTCTGTTATTGTTTAGCAGTTTTGTGAAAATAGGTCTTGGAAGAGTGCGCCTAATAGACGGCTTTGTCGTTGGGATTGCCCAAGGATTTGCAGTTATGCCTGGTATCTCTAGATCCGGTATGACAATTGTTGCTGGGCTGATGTCAGGGCTAAGCAGAGAAGAGGCTTTTCGTTTTTCATTTCTTTTGTCAATTCCTGCCATTCTTGGTGCCGCAATTGTACAATCTGCGGAACTTGGCGGATGGCATCAGTTTATCGCTGCACTGCCGCACCAGTGGTACTTAGGGGCTATTGTGGCTTTTATAAGCGGTTTCGCCGCTCTAGTTGTTTTGCGTAAAATTGTCCTGAGCTCAAAGTGGTGGATATTTGGTGTTTACTGTTTGATTCTCGGTATCTCTGTTATTACTGCCACATATATGGGGGCATGGTAAATGGCTTTTGCAAAATCTTCCTCGTTTAAGTATGGAGTAATATTTCTCTGCCTTATTCTTGGAACATGGTGCGGTTTTTACTTGCAGCGGTTTTCTGCCGCCGCATCAATTTTTGCAAATGTTGTGGATTTTACAATAGATATTAATGAAATGAATTTTGTGATGTTTAGAGTGGCGTTTATGTTTGCTCTTAAACTAAACCTTGGAACGTTGTTGGGTGGTATTGTCGGGATTTGGACGGTGCGCTAGATGAATATTATTCTGGCTTCAGCCAGCCCTAGGCGCCGCGAACTACTATCTTCCATGGGCTGGCACTTTAGTGTTGAGCCCTCTTATATTACGGAAAAAACTGTTCCGGGGGAATCTGCAGAAGAGATGGTTTGTCGCTTGGCTCTGTCAAAAGCTGATGATATATTTTCCAGACGCGGCGGTTCTTGGGTAGTTGGTGCAGACACTGTTGTGTCTGCAGATGGTGTGATATACGGAAAACCCAGAAATGATGATGCAGCGCTTGATATGCTTATGAATCTGCAGGGCAAAACACATAGCGTGATTACTGGTGTTGCGTTGATTGCACCAGACGGCAGAAAAAAGAGCGCATTTGAAAAAACAACAGTAACCTTTCGTGCTATGACGAGAGAAGAACTTTCCGCATATGTGGCTTCGGGTGAGTCTCTGGACAAGGCCGGAGCTTATGCTATTCAGGATAAGGGTGCGCTTTTAGTGGAAAAAATAAATGGGTGTTATTTTAATGTTGTAGGGTTGCCGATTCAGCTTTTGAGCAAAATGTTCTCAGATATGGGTTGGCCTCTCTCTGAACAATGGGGGAAGTAAATGCAAATGCACATTAAACGCAGAAATTTGTTACTGGCGGCTGTTGTGATCGCACTCATAGCGGCAGTTCTGGGGCTTTATCATCGATACTCTGCTGAAAATAATAATAAAACCGTAGCCTTTGTCACTGACTATAAGGATATTATCTCAATAGCACGTCAGAGCGGTGAGAGTACTGATGCTGTATGGCAAAAAATCGGCGCACGAGGGGTGGTGGGGCTAACAATACCTGAATACACAGGTGAGGACGCGGCCCTTCTAACGCCACTGCCGCTTAAGTACGGTACCGCGTCATCGTTGGGGTTGAAAACAGACGCTGATTTGCAAAATATGGCAGCAGTGGTTATCAGCAATTCTTACGAGTATCTGCCGGTATTAAAAAAGTATATACTATTGAAAATGCCTCTGGTTAAATTGATAGAAAGCGGCAACGATACAGTTTTTATCTTGCCGGGAACACTGGAGGAATTTAAATATTCAGCATTTTTGCCTGATGTTCAGGGTTTAGAATTTTGTAAAAAAAATAATATTGTTACACTTTTTAGACCCGCCCCATGTAATCCTTCCGGTGGTAACGACGTTTCTGCCGCACTTGATTACCTTTTAAGTGAATACCCTGATATTAAAAATATTATTCCTGCAGGGATGATTATGTCAGGCTATCCTAATATGCTGCCGATTGCTGACGTTCTTAAAAGGCACAGTGTTTCGCTAGCCAACGTGGAATTTGTCAAACAAATAGGAGTAAGCCAGTTCGCTTCAATGATGAAGCCTTACGTTATTCCGTTGCACAGCTTGACAAGAGAAGAGATAATTACCAAGCGTATTTCACAGCAGCAGATAATTGAACGTTACGTCAGAGCTGTCCATGAACGATCAATAAGAATAATTATCGTGCACCCCTATGATTTGTATCTAGGGGACAGGCTGAATGTCTTTACCGAAGATCTATCGGCAATGAAAGATTCTATCTCTGCCAGGGGATATAACTTTGGCTGGCCGTCAACTTTGCCGAATTGGCCTATGCCTTTTGCAGGAGCAGCTGCCTGCTCTTTGATATTAGTTTTCTGCGGTTGGTACTATTTTATGCGGTTAAACGGTGAAGAAAGAGGCAATGCGGAAACAATAGAGTTTGTTTTTCTGATTTGTGCCTCGTTGATGCTTACGGCTGTCATTTACAAAGTTTCTTTCGCAGCAAAGCTGCTTGGCGGGTTTTGCGGCGCTCTAGCTGCCACCGAGGCGGCTATAACAGCACTGAGTTCATCAAAAAAACCCTGCAGAGGATCGGTCGTGGCTCTTGTTATCCTTATTTCAGGAGGAATGTCTATAGCCTCATTTTATGGTACGACAGATGCTGCTTTACGCCTAACTCCTTTTTCCGGTGTAAAGCTGACGTTGCTGTTGCCTCCGCTGCTGCTCTTGTTACATGACCTGCGGCAAAAAGTACACGATGAGTCAATTAGTGAAATACTGGTACGCCCAGCGGTTTGGGGCGAGCTGGCAATAATTGGCATAATGATGGTTGCTCTGCTCATTATGGCTCTAAGAAGTGATAATGTCTCATCTGTTCCGGCATTTGAAGTAGCTTTCCGTGATTTTATGGAAAGAACACTGGTTGTTAGGCCGAGGACCAAAGAATTTCTTATTGGCTATCCTGCGTTGGTTTTGTATTGGTATTTAATCAGACAGGGATTGGCTCCGCATTACCGTGAAGCTGTGCGAATCGCCGCTGTACTGGCTTTCTCTTCTGCCATTAATACCTTTTGCCACTTCCACACGCTGGTAGCACTTAGCTTTATCAGAGTTGTCAATGGCTGGTGGCTTGGCTTGTTGGTTGGTGTCATTTTGGTATTTGGATTGCACTTTGTCCTCTTGCCATTGCTGAAAAAAATTAGCGGGAGAACAGTGTAGTTGAGTAAGAAATATGATGTTGCTCTATTGGGCTACTATGGGTTTAAAAATCTCGGTGACGAATTGTTACTGGAATCAATAGTCGCGATTCTTAAAGAGAGCGGCGTCGATTCAGAACAAATGGCGGTGCTTTCTTCGTCTCCTGAAGAAACTTCAAATCGTTTGAAGCTTGTTTCCTATAACAGATGGAAGTTGTTGTCAATAGCCCAAGTGCTCAAATCCAGCAGAACGCTTTTGCTTGGAGGAGGCGGACTTTTTCAGGACAGAACCAGCGTGCGCTCATGTTTTTATTACTGGCTTATTATTAGGCTGGCGTCTGTGTATGGGGTCAAAATCTGGACGGTGGGACAATCTATCGGACCCCTTGGTACAACATTGGGACGCTGGTTGACCAAGAACGCTTTTCTTCATTGCGCCTATCGAGGAGTGCGTGACAATCGCTCCAGGGATATTTTAGCCAATTGGGGAATGTCTTCGGAAGTATCTCCAGACTATGTAATGGCTATGAAACCTTCAAGGTGCAACGGCGAGGGTAAGGAGATGCTCTTTAACCTCCGTCCAGGATATAGACCGCTTGCTTCTGAGGTCCTGCAGTGGGCTTTAAGATATGCGAAGAACAAGGGATTAACTCTTGTTCCTGTAGCACTCGCTTTGGAAGACTGCGAAGAGTTAAAAGCTCTTTTCTTAGAAAATGGACTGATTTTTGACAGAATAACCCTTGTCAAAAGTTTACCTGAGTTTGAAAATATTTCAAAACAGGCTTGCGCAGCGGTGGGAATGCGCTTGCACTTTTTGGTTCTTTCCCTCCTTTCCGGGCTGAGCGTAGGAGCAGGTGTGTATGACCCCAAAGTAGCCTCACTATGTGAATCTTTTTCCATCCCGGACATTTGCAAATGTGATAGTCTCTCCGCAATTTGTGATGATAATTGCCTGCAGAGAATTTCCGATGAAGTTAAGGTTTCTCTTGACAAAGGATTAAAGGCGGTACTGGAGGCATAAAATGGAACCTAAGAGAGTTGAAGAATTAGCATCCATAGCTGCCGAGGTATCTAAAGATATAGTCAGAATGGTTGGGGTCGCTAGGTCTGGCCCTTTGGAAATGCCGCTGGGGATTGTAGACTTATTGGTATACCTTTACTGGGAAGTGTTGCTTATCCTTCCCTCAATGCCAAAAAGAGAAGACAGGGACCGCTTTCTTTTAGGGATCCCCTCTTTTTCTCCAGCTCTCTATGCAGTTCTTGCCCGCAGAGGTTATTTTGACAGGGAAGAACTGTGGCACTATCGCCGGCTTGGTGCGATGCTGCAGGCAGCTCCGGATTTTAAGCGCACTCCAGGCGCAGATGCTCCTTGCATCAGCTCTGCTTCTGAGCTCTACATTGCTATCCCGTTGGCAAGATCTTTGCTGTCTTTGGCAGCACTCTCACAAAGAGTTTTTTGCCTATGTCCGATGGGTGACTTAAAAGATGAGTTTTTTATCATTGAGGCGAAAAGAGCCGCCTCTGAGGGTATTTCAAATCTAGTGTTGCTGATTATCTGCGGCGAGTCAGAAAAAATCGTCCAAGCTGAAGCGGACATTACTGAATATTATAAGGACTTTGCGGATTATGGATGGGAAACGTCAAAAATTGACGGACATAGTTATCTTGGCATGGAAAGGGTTTTTACGGACTTAGATTGGGATAGCAAAAAACCAAAGGTCTTATTTATCAAAGTACAGAACATTAAAAAGTTATCATTTATGGAGCGTTCACACAAAAAAACTCAATTATGTATGAGTATTGAAGAAATGGACCATGCTTTAGAAGAACTGGAGGGACGGGAGAATGAATAATAACAACGCTGCATCAACATGGGACGCGTTCTGCGGATATATCCTAAATTATGCAGCAGCTAACGAAGATTTTGTTATGGTGATATCGGACTCCCTGCCAGGAGCGGAAGTATTTGACACTCTGCCTGAGGAAAAACTTTCCAAAGCCTCTTCTGTTTCGTCGTTAATATTGGGCGCAGCCGGATATGCGATTGCAGGTAAAAAACCATGGTTGATTTCTGATTCTTCTGTTATAACAGCAGTAGGATATGGTCAGATTCGTGAGGCACTGGCAATTCCCTCATTGCCGGTAAAAATTGTTGTATCTGAGGGTGGTTTGTGCCGCGGACAGGAAGGCTTTTCATATAACATTCTTGAGGACGTCTCATTAATGAGAACACTTCCACATATGAATGTTTTTGTTCCCTCAGACCTTCCCTCATTTGTAGAAACAGCGGAAACAGCTGAGCGCGCTCAGGCGCCGTCATACATTAGACTCAGCCGCACACCATTGCCTACTTTTACGGATGAAATGGGAGACAGCTCAGTACCCAGAGGGGCTAGGATGTTAATTTCGGAAACAGGGGTGACGATTTGTGCTTGTGGCACAATGGTCAGCCAGGCGCTAAAGGCAGCAGGGATCCTTGAGCAACAGGGAATCGGAGCTGAGGTAATAGACTGTTATAGTGTTAAGCCATTGCCGGAACAAATTCTACTGGCTTCTGTGCGGCGAACCGGCTGTTGTGTAGTTGCGGAAGAACAGAGCAGGATTGGCGGGTTATGCGGCGCTGTAGCGGAATGTCTTTGCGCTACATATCCAGTTCCAGTAAGATTTGTAGCGGTTGATGACTACTTTGTAGGCAGCGGTATGCCTGAAGAATTACGTGAATACCATGGACTCACTTGGCAAGAGATAGTCAGTGCCGCATCGCAAGTATGGGCACTTCGCAGGAGGTAGTATTTGTAAATGGAAATTAATTTTTCTGGTGTAACGAAGATTTTTGATCCGGACATTGTCGCTTTGGAGGATGTTTACCTTCAGATTGACAAAGGTGAATTTGTCTATTTGGTGGGTGAGACAGGCTCAGGCAAAACGACTCTAATGAGATGCATTCTCCGCGACGTTACCCCTACACGGGGACATGTAAGTGCCGGCGGTGTGGCGTTAAGAAAGGTCAATCGATTCAATCTTGCTCTATTCCGTAGGGATATAGGCGTTGTCTTTCAAGATTTCATGCTTTTGCCCCATCTGACCGCCTTTGAGAATGTTGCTTTCGTCCTAGAAGTCATGGGATACTCGCCTAAAGAGATCTCTGAAAAGGTTTCTGAAGTTTTAAAAAAAGTAGGTATATGGCGAAGGCGCAACCTATATCCTCCTCAGCTGTCTGGAGGCGAACAGCAGCGTCTTGCAATAGCGAGAGCTATAGTTAATGAGCCTTCACTGCTGCTGGCTGATGAGCCTACAGGCAACTTGGACAATAATACAGCGGATGAGATAATGAAGCTGCTATTTGAAATAAATGCGGCTGGGACTACGATACTTATGGCCACACATAATGATTACATCGTTGATACATACCGTCACAGAGTTGTAGAAATACACAGAGGGCGTATCGTAAGAGACGAGCAGGAAGGGGACTACAAACTCTATGGCGGCTGTTAGATATGCGGTGAGGGATGGCTGGCGTCTTGTTATCAGACACTGGGGAATGAGTATTTTAACAATATTTACAGCGATGTCAGTGTTTTTTATCATTGGCTTCAGCGCATTGTTTGTTCTCAATATAAAAAATATTGTTCAAGTGATGGAAGACCAACTTTCGATTCAGGCTTATATGAAAAATGATGCGGATCTCAATAAAATTGCAAAACAGATTCGCTCTATTCCCAATGTCACAAAAGTTAGTATTATTACTAAAGAAATGGCTTTGGAAAGACTCCGCTCTAGAATAGGTGCGCAATCAAAAGCTGTGACATTACTTGGTGAGAACCCGCTGCCATCCAGTATTGAAATACATGTGGACGAGGCTTCTCAAGTCGGGAGCACGGCGATGAAGCTATCCGAACTTCCGGAGATAGAAGATGTTGTATATGCGGGACATGTTGCGGAAAAGCTGACAAAGGTATCTGGTTTTGTGGAGAAGTTCTCCTTTGTGTTGCTGCTCTTCTCTATTGCGGCGAGTACGATTGTGCTCTTCAATACGATTAGGATCTCCGTATACTCTCGTGAATCTGAGATAGGCGTGATGTTAAAAGTCGGTGCCACTCCAACATATATCATGCTGCCTTTTGTAATACAGGGTTTCATCCTGGGTCTTGTAGGGTCGCTTGCCGCTTCAATTATATTAGGCGCTACTTACTATTCGGCAATTGCGCGCCTTAAAGATATGCTGCCCTTTCTGCCTTTTATTGAATCTCCCAGACTTGTGCTTAAACTTGCCATGGTATTGGTTTCATGCGGAACCGCTGTAAGCTTGATATCAAGCCTTTTTGCTGTAGAGGGGTTTATCGGCAAAGCAGCGAAGCCGCTGTAGGCGAGAGGCGTATTGCTATGGGTAAATTACATTTTTGCAATTTTGTTAATTTAAAGACCTTGGCAGTTCTCACGGCAATTGTACTTCTTATTGCCGTGCTGCCTGTTGATGCAGCCCCCAATGTTAAGGATCTTGACAAACAAATCAAAGATCAAGAACGCGAATATCAGAAGATACAAAAGCAAATTTCCTCTACACGCCAAAAAATATCCGAAACGACCAGAAAAGAAAGGGATGTCTCGCGTCAAATCGAGGACTTAAGCCAAAAAATTACTCTTACGCAGCAAAAAGTAAACGTGGTTAATCTTAGAATAAAGAGACTGCAAAATAATATAGTGAGACTGACGCAAGAAATTGCGCATGCTGATACAGGAATAAAACATACACAAGACCTCTTAAAACAGCGGCTTATAAGCATATATAAATATGGCGGCATAGCCGAGTTTAACCTCCTGCTCTCCTCCAAGGGAGCGGAAGATGCTCTTTCAACTTCGTATCTTCTCGGCAAGATAGCGGATCAGGACCAGATGCTGATTAACAGCCTGTCAGACCAAAAAGACCGCTTAACGTCCGCCCAGCAACGACTGGTACAAGATCAGCAAAGTTACAAGGAACAGGGGGCGGAACTAAAAGTTCAACATAGAGAGCTCAACTCTGCGGCACAAGAACGCAATGTTCTGCTAGCGAAGGTCAAAAAGGATAAAGCCCTGTACATGAAGGAACAGGCAGAACTTTTGAGGGCATCAAAAGAACTGCAATCAACAGTAAAAAGACTTTTGGCGCAAAAAAGAGCACTAAACGCCAAGAAAAACCCGAATAAAAAAGAAGTTGTCTACTATCGCGGCGGACGTCTTGCTTGGCCGACACAAGGCTCGATTTCCAGTGTCTTTGGAACAAGAATACATCCTGTATTTAAAACAAAAATCAATCATACAGGACTTGACATCAGTGCTCCAAAGGGTACGGAGGTCACTGCCGCCGATGCTGGAGAAGTATTGTATACAGGCTGGATGAGAGGATATGGTCAGGTCATTATCATTGACCACGGAGGAAACCTTACAACTGTGTACGCGCACCTTTCAAAAATAGAATGCACTGAAGACCAGAAAGTATCGAGAGGAACAACGATCGGGCGCGTCGGTTCAACCGGCATTGCTACAGGAAATCATCTGCACTTTGAAGTCAGGGTCAATGGTGATGCGGTGAACCCCATGCGCTATCTGAAATAAATAAATTGCTTCAGAAAGGTTCGTGGTAATTATGGGTAAAAAGTTTAAAGACCTAGCTGCGGGGATACTAATCGGAGTATTGCTCTCTGTCGGAATATATATGGTGCCGCAGGCGGTGGGAGCGGACTGGGCCAAAGGGCTGCCGTTTACAACACAGCAGCTTGCCATAATCAAACAGGTAAAACTAGCTTTGGAAACATATCAGGTTGATGGTGACAAGGCTGGAAAAATTGATGAGAAAAAAATGTATTATGGTGCGGTAAAAGGTATGGTTGAGTCTGTCGGAGACCCATTTACCCGATTTGTCGACCCCAAAATGCTTGAAGAAGAGCAGATTGAAATGGAAGGCGAGTATGGGGGGCTTGGCATCTACATTACCACTAGAGATGGAAGAACAACTATTATTGCTCCGATAGAAGGCACTCCTGCCGATAAAGTCGGGCTCAAGCCTCTTGATGAAATAATAAAAGTAGAAGAAAAAAACGTTATGGGCATGAATAGCGATGAGGTTGTCAAGTTTCTCCGCGGCCCTGCTGGAAAAGCAGTCAAAATATGGATACGGAGGAAAAATGAAGACAAACTCCTTCCTTTTACTATCGTCAGGGAAGTAATCAAAATAAAAACTGTTCGCTTGGAAATGGCGGGGGATGTAGCTTATATCAAGCTGAACCAGTTTAACTTAAAAACAGACGAAGAACTCGAGAACGCACTGACTGTCGCGAAAGCCAAAAAGGCTAAAGGTGTTCTGCTCGACCTGAGAAATAACCCAGGAGGTCTGCTTGACGTTTGTGTAAACGTTACCTCTCAATTTATAAATGGCGGCGTGGTTGTCGGCATGAAGGGACGTTTTGAAAAGGCTAACGATGTAATGTATGCCCAAGAAGGCAGAGCGACCAAGCTTCCGCTTGTGGTTCTCGTTAATGAGGGCAGTGCCAGCGCAGCGGAAATTCTTGCTGGTGCTGTGAAAGATCATAAAAGGGGAACTATTGTCGGGACAAAGACATTTGGAAAAGGCTCTGTGCAGTCTCTCTTTAATCTCCCCGACAAATCGGGAATCTATATCACGATCGCACGCTACTCAACTCCCTCGGGCTACATTCTTGACCACAAGGGATTAGAGCCCAACATAAAAGTGAGCGGAGAACCCAAAAAGAACAAAAAGGAAGATAAACAGTATCAAAAGGCTCTTTCTGTTCTTAAAGACAGAATGGCGAGTAAATAGTACTGAAAAGAGGACAACATGCCCAGACATTTTAAAAAGTCAGGCAATGAGAAGAATATCGTTACCAGGATGGCTGCGCTGATAATATGCGTTGCCGTCCTGCTCTGTCTTGCAACAGCAGCGAGGCATTCTTCTATTGCGGAGATTTTTAACAGCGACTATGTAAAAATAAAAAACCTTATTACGAAACAAACAGAAAATAAAAAAGAGCCGAGGGAGGCTCAAAAACCAGTAAAAGAAACAGTTCCGCCCGGTGAAAATAAATGCGCTGACGCAAAAAAAACACCGATCACAACAAATAGCGTCCAAGGTGCCCAGACAGATGGGACCAAAGTTAAAGAAGTGAGCAACAGACCAGAAGCAAAACATGACGTAATCCCATACAGTGGTAAAGCAATGCTTGCTATCATTGTTGATGATGGTGGCGCAAATATTGAATATGCTCAAAAAATAGCCTCTTTGGGCATTCCCATGACGTGGGCCATTATGCCTTACGAAAGATACTCACAAAAAACAGCGGAAATAGCGTCTGCTAAACAAATCCCATATCTGCTGCACCTGCCAATGCAGGCAGAGATAGACAAAGAAGACGGGCCCTTCCTAATCGGCAAAGGAATGTCTCATGAAAAAATTTACAATGTCACCCGTGATGCGCTGGAATACCTTCCTTCGCCCATCGGCATAAATAACCACAGAGGGTCGCTGGCGACTGCTGACCGTGAGATAGTATCACCAGTCATGGAAGTGCTGAAAGAAAAAGAATTAATATTTGTTGACAGCCGCACATCGCAAAAAAGTGTAGCTTTTGATGTTGCGAGGTCAATCGGTATAAAAACTCTTCAAAATAGGGGGTTTCTAGACAACACAGCGGACAAAAATGCGATAAATGCTAGATTCCATGAGATTGTACAGATGGCGGTTAAAAAGGGGCATTTTGTGGTGATCTGCCACTTCCGACCGGCGACAACTCTGTTTCTAGAAAAACTTGCGGGCGAGTACAAAAGCCTGCCAGTTGAATTTGTTACCGTTCCGGAAATGGTGGAGAGGTTATACGGCAAGCAAGTTAAATAGTAGAACAGTAAAAATCGTGTCTACGGCATAAGCTATACTCATATGAAGCGGATATCTGCTTTACATTAAATTACAAATAAACAGGCGTGCGCAGCATTACATAAACAGCGCACGCCTATTTTTTATAAAAGTCTCCTCTAAAATACGCGCTGACACCGTTACGGATCAGGGTTTGGCTGATTACAATGCAATATATAACCACATAGAAGATGCCCCAGTATTAATAGCTTATATATAACATACGGGCGCTGCCGCGTACAAACCACATAGCAGAGATGGCGCATGTGTAAATCGGCTGATGTGGCAATTGTTAATACAACTGGCATATAGAAAGATTGGCCGGCACACAAGATAAACACCATTTGTGCCAGAGGGAGAAACACCCACATATAGACGTTGCGCACCGGCAACGGTTGTGAACTAATGCGTAGTATTTTTTGAAAGAACGGCATTGTTGCGCTTAGCATAAAAACGGTGTGCTTAGCCTTTATCTCTTTCAAGCGTGTCAAAATAACGACATTGTCCTTATTCGGGTACTATCTGCTTCTTATCACCGTACACAACAAGCTTAGAGTGGGCAACAAGCCGCTATCATACTTCCTGGCGGAGTCCTATCATCCCCCATGTCTTTGCAGATTTTCTGTTTCGCTTATAGTGAAATTAAACTAATTAGCGCTTTCCTTGCTATTGCAACTAGCCCATTAAAAAACTTTTCTAAAGGGGTGTTGACATCTGAGAAAAAATGACTATAATATCCACTGTTGTCGCTGACGCGGTACGGAGTGCGATGCGGGCGGATAGCTCAGCGGGAGAGCACCTGCCTTACACGCAGGGGGTCGTAGGTTCGAAACCTATTCCGCCCACCAACGACAATATGTAAAAGTGGAGCTGTAGCTCAATCGGTTAGAGCGCCGGCCTGTCACGCCGGAGGTCGCGAGTTCAAGTCTCGTCAGCTCCGCCATTTTTACGCCACTGAGATGGCGGGATAGCTCAGTAGGTAGAGCAACGGACTGAAAATCCGTGTGTCCCCAGTTCAATTCTGGGTCCCGCCACCATGAAACACAAAAAACAATTATTGCGGAAGTAGCTCAGGGGTAGAGCACAACCTTGCCAAGGTTGGGGTCGCGGGTCCGAATCCCGTCTTCCGCTCCAGAGATATCAACGGTTCGTAAGATTTCACTTACGGGCCGTTTTTTATTTTACTCGTATTTTACTCACCTCATATTCATACCGACACTCCAAAAATCATAACTTCACAAAAACAGCCTCAG
>RRZU012535324.1_pt1 | contig 14745 bp, 15 predicted proteins | sample 2165561 | NCBI WGS metagenome assembly RRZU01 (sample SAMN10456909, study PRJNA506462) | wastewater metagenome | isolation source: wastewater sludge | place: USA: Moscow, Idaho
AGAAATCATGTGTGGTTGTGTAGTTTTCTGAAAAGTTTCTTTTCGTAATCTTTTCAAAATTTCTGGTTCTGCAGATGCAGTATCTTCTAAATATCTATCCATTTCTGGATGCAATTCTTCGAAATAACTCATGGATCGATGTGATGATTTTTTACAAAATTACAGAATTTCTAATGATTTTTTAAAATAAATTTTCAGTAAAAATACATCAAAGATTAAAAACAGGTAAAACGGTTGTAAATAAAGGCTTTACAGCCGTTTTACGATTTTTGGGTAATGAGGTAAAAAGCAGAAAAAAGCGAGGTTTGGCAAAAGTAAGGTTACTAAAACGTTACTCTTAAACATCGGAAACAATCTTTTTAAAAAGCTGTATTTCAGCTTTTTGCATGGTTTTTCATATTGTTTCGTGGCTCACATAGGTTTAATTTTATCATTAAGAATTGTGAGTATGGAAACTACAAAAAAATCAACGTTTAAGGTATTGTTCTACCTTAAAAAGAACGCCCCAAAGAAAAACGGAAAGGTTACGGTTATGTGTAGGATTACCGTAAACGGTAAACAGTCTGCATTCAGTACAAAGCTGGATATTTCCGCAACAAATTGGGATTTGAAGTACGGCAGGGTTTTAGGAAAAAGCCGAGAAGCCCAAGACACAAACAGCAAACTTGACAAAATTCGTTCGGGTATTGAGGAATGCTATTCCAAAATCCTGAAGAACGAGGGGGCTGTAAACAGTGCTAAACTTAAAAATGCCGTTCTTGGGATGGAAAGCGGAGAACTGACCTTTTTCAAATTCTATGAACAGTTCCTATTGGACTATGAGAAAAAGGTTAATAGTGGACTTCGGGTAAATGGTACACGCAGTAAATACAAAACACTTTTAAAGCACCTGCGTAATTTTGCACTGACAAAGTACGGATATTCTGACTTATCATTCAACGATCTTACATCTGATTTTGTACAGGACTTTGATTATTACCTGCGTGATGACCAAAGCTTGACACACAACACCATTTGGTTGTATATGATTGGATTTACCACGCTTTGCCGCTTGGCAATGAGCAGAAAGCATCTTACTTTCAATCCATTCAGCGAGTATAAGAACACCAAAAAAGACAAAGACAGAGGTTATCTGCTACGGAATGAATTGGAACAACTTGTAACGTTCAACTGTGAGAAAAAGAAAGACGAATTGGTTAAAGACCTGTTTGTTTTCAGTTGCTTTACTGGTCTTTCCTATTCAGATATGAAAGGACTTAGAAACAGTAATATTCAGGATTTCTTTGACGGCAACCAATGGATTATTGTACGCAGAAAGAAAACGGCAACATCATCAAACGTGATGCTCTTGGATATTCCAAAAATGATTATAGAGAAATATGCAGGGTTCTCAAAGGACGGAAAGGTATTTCCCGTACCATCAAATACAGTTTGTAATGACAGCCTAAAGCGAATATCCCAACAAATCGATTGCCTTAAAGAAAAGAAAGTAACCTTTCATTTAGCACGTCATACCTTTGCCACGTTGTTTTTGAGCGAGGGTGTTCCGTTGGAAAGTTTGAGCAAAATGTTAGGACATAAAAACATAGCCACAACGCAGATTTACGCCAAAATACTCAACGAGAAAGTTGGAAAGGATATGCAAAAGGTATCGCATAAATTTAAAGGTTTGGAACGCTCTTTTGTGGCTCAACTCTAAAGTCAATAAAGTGATTAAAAAAGCCAATACCGTTTTTGTATTGGCTTTTTTGTACTTTAGCTTTTTCAAAAATATGAATGTTACGAACCCCCAATCTATTGAAATCTAAATAAAAAATGAGTAATAGCACAAATAATATCCAAATACAGTTTAATTATTTGGACGTGGAGAATTGTTTTAAAAATTTTTATGTCGTGCCTGATTATCAAAGAGAGTACGTCTGGACAGAAGTACAAATCAATCAACTTTTAGATGACATTTACGAAGAATTTGATTTTAATCCTAATAAAGAATATTTTATCGGAAGTACCGTTGTTTTTAAAAACAATGATGGCTTTTATGAATTGATTGACGGACAACAAAGGACAACTTCTATCTTCTTAATAATTTGTGCTTTTAAGAAAATTTATCGAGAACGAGAAATCGATACAGACACAATTGAGAGAATGATTAAAGACAAAACAGTCAATTCATTAGGAGATAGTGTTGATTGCTATAAACTCGAACTGCAATATAAAGACAGTTCAAATATTCTTTCAAAAATTGCTAACAATTTAGAAAGACCTGAAAATTTAACAGGTTCTGCCGAAAGACTTTATAATGCGTATGAAAATGTAATTTCATTTCTAAAAAACAGATTTAAGGAAGATGAAGACCCAGTACAGCTAAAAAAGTTCTTTGTTTATATTTTTAGAAAACTGAAATTTATCCAAATTGAAACACCAGAAATAAACGACGCTTTAAAAATATTTGAAACAATTAATGAAAGAGGAGTTGGATTAAATCCTATGGATTTATTGAAAAACCTTTTATTCAGACAAGTTAATAGAAATGATTTCAATTCATTAAAAGATAAATGGAAAACGCTGATTAAGCTTTTGGAAAAGAATAATGAAAAACCTTTGCGTTTTCTTCGTTATTTCATAATGTCAAATTATAAGGTAAATAATCAGCGAGGAGAAGAAATTATCCGAGAAGAGGAAATTTACAAATGGTTTATAAGACCTGAAAATGTTGCTCAATGCAACTATGAAAAAGAGCCTTTTGAGTTTGTTGAACTTCTTTTGGAAAATGCTACTTGTTATATTAATTTCTTTAAAGGGCTAAACAAGGACGGTAGTAAAAATGTCTATTTAGACAATATTTCCAAACTTGGCGGAGGAGCTTTTAAACAACATTTGATATTGCTTTTAGCAGGAAGAAATTTACCACAAGATTTGTTTAATCATTTTGCAAAGCAGATAGAAACTTTGGTTTTTTATTACTTCATTACAAAAGAGCCAACAAAAGAGTTTGAAAGAAACTTTTCAAAATGGGCTAAATCTGTATTAAGAATAAAAAGCAGGGAAGAATTGAATAATTTCGTAAAAGAAAATATTCAACCTGTAATCACATCGAAAGAAAACGAATACAAATTATACTTTACAGAAACTCGTCAGAATAGCCTTCAACAATACAGAATTAGATATATTTTAGCAAAAATTGCACAATATTTAGACCAAGAAAGATTAGGCTCGTACATTCCACAAGTTTTAGATAACTATATTACCAAAGGAGTTGAAATTGAGCATATTTTACCTTTTAATCCAACAGAAAGTCTTCGTAATGAAATTGGCGAGGAATACGATGATTTAAAAATCAGATTAGGGAATTTGACTTTGCTTGAAAAAACGATGAATATTGTGGTTGGTAACGATTTCTTTTCAAAAAAAGTTATTGAATATTCTAAATCGCCATTTTATATTTCCAAATCAATAGCAGGATTAGATACGATTGGAATAAATTCATCTGTTACAAGGTTAAATCTGAAATTAAGGTCTTACGAATATTGGAATAAAGAAACGATAATTGATAGACAAAATTTGTTATACGAACTTTCAAAAGATATTTGGAAAATAGAGATATAGACCTTTTATAAAACACCACAGCCCACTGCTTAAAGCAGTGGGCTGTTTCTTTAATTGACTGATACGGTTACAGTTTCAAACAATCGGCTAACGCTGATAGTTATCTTCCAACACTTTTATAATATCGCTTTCACGGAAAAGGATTTTCCGTTCGAGTTTGATAAAAGGTATCAGTCCGTCATCTCTGTACTGTTGCAACGTCCGTTTGCTAATGTGTAACATCTGGCAAACCTGTTCGCCTGAAAGATAGATTTCCCCTTTCAATAAAGGGTGGAAATATTCCCTGATATACAGCAGTTCATTTTTGATGCCTACCACAGCTTCGAGCAGAGCAAGCATATCCTCGTTTGAATTTCCAATCTGTTTCATTTCTTTTGCATTTTTGATGGTCGCTCTCCCTGCATAAGTAATTCCACTTCGGATAACCTGAAATACGTCTTCCGATTGATTTGCGTTGCCCCAAGAATGCCTTTAACCCTGTACGTCTGCAATGTTCTTTTGCTGATATTGAGCAGTTGGCAGACTTCCTGTTGGTCGAGCCATTTCGTTGCCTGTTGCAATGCTTTGTATGGTGCAGTCATTTCCGCTATCAAATTGGAAACTTCCTTAACTTCCCCATGCAATGCTTTTAAAAACTGAATGTCTAAAACTGATATTTCCATATCTGCATCATTTAAACCTCGAAAATAAAAGCTATTGACATAGGTTATTCTAATGTTGTAGTCAATGGCGGTATTTGGCGTGCAGTTGCCAAATACTCGACTATAATCCCAATTTTGGGTTGTTCTTTTTCGGAAGAGCTTGTTGCTTTTTTATAGTATTATCCATTCTCAAAGCTGGCTTTTTATCAGTTTGTACATTCTGACTTTTTTCATCGTTTTTGAAATCCGAATGCATCACCGTTTTTGTCGCACCTATTATACTTTCAGGTTCGGCAGGTTGTTTTTTTTGTTCAACACGCTTGCCCCCGAACAGCCTGCCCAGACCTAAACCCTTTGTTTCTTTGAATTGGCGTTTAAAATTGGTGATGAAATTGGAAATCGGGTCGCTGTTCTTATCGACCTGCATAAAAGGTGTATCCTCTTTTTTATTGGACAGCTCTTTTTCTTTACGCTCTTTGTCGGTTATTACTTTTTGTGCCATAGGTTCAAAATTTCCCCCAATATAGAACCCAAAGGAATGTATTTTTTTCATTTGGCATTACGTGGCAGTATTTGGCTTATGTTGGCACGATATGAATAGAAAGTAATCCTTAAAACACTTTAAATTTTCCTCGCAAAGCTCTTATACATTTAAAGAGTTTTGTACGGATAAAGGAAAGCATACCAAAAACACCCCATACTTTGCCCTTACGTGTTTTTTGTACCCTTTCTGTGATTGGAATTGATTAAAAAAAAGAATAAAAAGGTAGCAAAGTTAAGACGGACAGCCACCGCACCACCCAACCAAAAGACTACGGCATAATGGCAGGTCAAATATGGTGGCTTCGCCGAGTGGTTGTGTTTGCCCTGCCACCCTTCGGGACTTATTCCGTTTCCTTTTGGTTTTTCCGCCTGTCCGCCTTGCTAAAATGGCTTTCTTTTTTTTCTGTTTTTTTCTTTTGAAAACAATTTTAAGAGGGAGTTACGCATCCTGACCAAAGGACGGTTATCAAAACAACGGCTTGTGCTTATCGTTATAAATTTCCTTAATCAGTTCTCCGAACTCCTGAAAATGGTATTCGATAATGTTGTCCAGATACGCATAAATCGTGAGCTTGTCAATGCCCATAATGTTTGTAAGCCTGTTAAATGTTTCGTGGTGTTCCTGCCGTACATAGACTGATTTGCCTTTGCTTGCAATCCTGTTGGGGATTTTAAAGAACTGCCCGCAGTAATCCTCTTTGGTCAGCTTCTTTGGTTTTGAGATTATTTTTGGAACATTTCTCACAGACGGTTTGGTTTGTCCCGTTTCTGTTTCCACTTCAGCAGGTTCTTCCCCTGCTATTATGTTCATCAGTGCTTCCTCGTCTACTTCGGGTTTAGCAAAATCTTCCCGATGTGTTACTGCCTGTTGTTCTGTCAAAGGTTGTTTCTTCTCATTGCCGATAAAATTTTCTATCGAAAAATTCTGTTCCTTGAGTTGCTGTTTTTTGTTTTCTTCGTCTATCATATCGCTTGTTTTTAATATTATATCCAATTAGCTGTTTGGTTAACTAAGCAATCAGCTGTATATACAGTTGTATCTATGTAACCAACTATCTACCTATGCACATGCATACTCTTAATTGGCTAGTTCATTAACTCAAAAACTTGTAATTAGTCTGCATTCAATCACGCAGATTAGCTGTCAGGATTTATGCTGTTTAGTTACTTTAATAAGGATATAACCAATCAGCCAACTAACCACACAAAGAAAATAAAAGCAATCCCAATCCGTATAGAAGTGGCACTATTTGGCGTTCATTGGCTTTATTTGGCGTAACTGTAAGTAATTGTTATTCAAATAGTCTTATCGAACTTTGTAATCGAAGTAGTTGATTTTTTCGGCTAACTCCAATCCGTTTGCAAAACGGATTTTTCTGAACTCCTGTTCAGAGCAAGTTATCTTTTGAGGTACTCGAAATGAATTTCGGCACCTCAAAAGCACTTGCCCTTGCAGGGGGCTGGAAACGGCTCCGAAGTCGCCCGTTTGTTTAAAAATTAAAATGGATTATTATGGAAGAGAAAAACAGAAAACAGATTAAGAAATCAGGAAGAAAACCAAAGATTGACCCTGCGGTTCATCGGTATTCTATCAACCTGAATGCGGAGGATAATGCTAAATTTCTTGCTCTCTTTGACCAGTCAGAAATGAAAGTCATTGCTCATTTTATTACCGCTTGCATCTTTCAGAAGACGGTAAAGACCGTAAAAATTGATATGGATGCATTAGATTATCACGAAAAATTGACCCGATTTTTTAGCCAGTTCCGAGCAATCGGAACAAATTATAATCAGGTTGTGAAGATATTGTACCGCAATTTTTCAGAGAAAAAAGCAGGAACATACCTTTTTAAATTGGAAAAAGAAACAATTGAATTGGTACAAGTCACAAAAGAAGTCATCCGTTTGACACAGGAATTTGAAGAGAAGTATTTGAAAAAAGAGTAAAGTTATGATTGCAAAAATTGGAAAAGGAAGTAATATGTACGGAGCGATTTTGTACAATCAACAAAAAGTGGATAAGGAAAACGGAGCGGTTTTATTGCTGAACAAGATACCCGACACGGTGGACGGTAAGTATTCCGTTGCCTATTTTAATCAATGTTTTGAACCTTACCTTTCGGCAAATATCAAAACAGAAAAAACGGTTCGGCATATTTCACTAAATCCAGATCCTTCAGATAAAGTCAGCGATGAACAGTTTACAGAGATGGCACAGGAGTATATGGAACGTATGGGGTATGGCAATCAGCCGTATATCGTGTTCAAACATACAGACATAGACCGAACGCATATCCATATCGTTTCGACCTGCGTGGGAATTGACGGCAAGAAAATCCCCGATGATTACGACCATTCACGCTCAATGGCTATTTGTCGGGATTTAGAACAGAAATATAATATGCAAAAGGCAACTGAACAAGAGCAAAAACAAGCCAATAAAGTTTTCAAACCTGTAAATCATAAAAATGGTGACATCAAAAGTCAGATTGGTTCGGTGGTACGGCATCTGCCAAAGTATTATAGTTTTTCTACTATGGGGAGTTACAATGCTTTGCTATCACTTTTCAACATCACAGCGGAAGAAGTGAAAGGAGAGCGAAATGGTCAACCTGTAAATGGATTGGTTTATGTCGCATTGGATGAGAATGGAAACAAGATAAGTAATCCTTTTAAAGCATCACTTTTCGGAAAAGATGCAGGCATTGCACAGCTTCAAAAACACTTTGAACAGTCAAAAGAGAAAATGAAAACTACTCCTGTAAGGTCTGTTCTGAAAAATACGGTGGAGCTTGCCATACATACCACAAGCAACGAAACAGATTTTAAAAAGCAGTTGACTGAGCAGGGTATTAATACAGTTGTAAGACGTAATAGTGAAGGACGAATTTACGGTATGACCTTTATTGACCACGAAAGCCGTAGCGTTTGGAACGGCTCACAATTAGACAGAAACTTGTCGGCAAACGTATTCAACGATTGGTGGAACGACGGAAATAAACCCGAATTGAAGATACAGGATACCCCTGTTTCCAAAACAAATGAATTGGACAGCCTTCCAACAAAAGACCTCTTTGAATTCATTTCACAGGAACATTCGCATAATTTCGATTTGGGATTGTTAAGCTTTTTACCCGATGTACAGGGCGAGGACTACGAAGAAGAACAGTTTGCAAGCCAAATGAAGAAGAAAAAGAAAAAAGGGAGAGGGTTGAGATAGTATGAATAATAAAGGTAAAAAAACACACATATGCTAGTGGTTTAAACAATATTTTTTATAAATTTAAACCATGTCTGAAATGAAAAAAATGGAACATTATGCAGGTCAAATTCTACGAATCGGATACTTTACTTAAAAATTATATATTGATGTTCGCCTACGCAGAGCTTTCTGTAAACGAGCTTTCAAAAACAAAATTTTTACCTGATAATGCCACCTCGCTTACTTTGTTTCTAAACCAAAATCCTTCAGTAACAGATTACTTCACAGGCAATACCGTTAATTACAGAATAGCTTTTGCAGGACAGCATTCCAAATCCGTGCTTTATACATCTAATGAGAACATCCGAATTATAAATATCGATTTTCTACCTTGGGGAGCTTACTCCGTTTTTGGACTAGAACAATCACAGTTCCATAATATCACCGTAGATGCTACCGAATTATTTCCAGCATTAAAAGATTTGTTGCCCGATTTGGAAGCTCATTTGCACGATGATGAGTACTGTATGCGAATTTTGGAAAAATTTCTGATTTCCGAACTGCAAAAACGGTCAAAAAAAACCGATGAACGCATCATTAAAGCCAGCCAGGAAATTACAGAAAAATATGGCAACGTGCCTATAAAGGAAATTTGCAAAAAAGTGGATATGTCACATTCTGGGCTAACCAACCATTTTACGAAAATTATAGGTGTTAACCCCAAATTATTCGGACGTGTTGCCAGGTTTACTGCCGTTCAAAATTTTTTGGGAGAAAATCCCAATGCAGGTTGGTCAGATATTGTACACCAGTTTGATTATTTTGATCAAAACCATTTTATCCGTGAATTTAAACAGTTTACCGGAGCTGTCCCCAAAGACCGTAGAAAATGGGAAGCTTTGTTTAATCCCTTGAAAAAAGCCATAAAAGAAGGTTTCGAAACCGATGCCGAACAAATGAAACGTTACCGGGATGCTTCCCTATATCAGATTTTACACTACATTAGTCCACAACATTAGTATTTATCGTTTCCCTTATTCATTATACACATTCAATCATTTTATAGGACAGCACACTCAATTTAATATTTTTGAAGTGTATTTTACCGTATTTTTGAAGAAATACTTTTCATTCGGAATTTGTATGAACAAATAATTTTCACAATGATGATAAAGGCAATAATATTAGACGATGAAGAGAAGGGAACTTCTCTTTTAAACCATAAGCTTGCAAATTTTTCAGACAAATTAGAGGTTGTAGCCATTTTCAATGAACCCGAAAAAGCATTGACTATTATTAAAAATCTAGATATTGATGTTCTTTTTCTTGATATTGAGATGCCCAAAATCAACGGCTTTCAATTTTTGGAGCTCTTGGGGCAATTTAATTTTGAAGTGATATTCGTAACTGCTTACGATGCTTATGTACTGAATGCTCTTCGCAACGATGCGTTGGACTACCTAATGAAGCCTGTTGATCCCGAAGAATTGGAAGCAGCCATCAACAAGCTTGAAGAAAAAGTCAGCAAAAAAGCTAACATACAGCAAAACAACAAGAAAGAAAACGGGCGACTGTCTTTAGCTACCGCCGAAGGAATTTATTACATCAAAAAAAGCGATATTATCACCGTTGAAGCCATGAGCAATTACAGTGTTTTCCATGTCGTTTCTGGAAATAAGATTATTGTTTCGAAAACGCTGAAAGAATATGAAACGATACTTTCAGAAGACTGTTTTTTTAGGGTGAACCGCAGTGCGATTGTCAATTTGGAATATGTTGTAAAATTCCGAAAAGGCGATATTTTGGAACTTGCAAATGGTGCAGAAATTGAAGTTTCTTCTACAAAAAAAGCAATGCTACTTGAAAAACTGGCGTAAACTTTCGCATTCTAATATTCCGTAACGTTTAATCCTACTTTCTTTCTTCAATTTTTGGTAGACGCAGCAAAGATACACAACCTTTTTCCCCTAAAGTGGCACGGTCTATAATTTCAAACGAGGCTTGTATATCAGGATAATCGCTGTTCAGAATCTCGATACGGTCTTTTATAGAGGACACTCCAAATGATTTCTTTTTGTATCCCGGTGTTTCCGCCTTAGCGTTGCTCAATCCTGATCCGTTATCTATCACTTTTATTTCGATGTGCTTGTCGGTTTCTGTTACCGTAACAAGTAAAGATGCTCCCGACTCCCGTTCGTATCGCAAACCGTGAAGTATAGCATTTTCTATGAGGGGCTGTAACATCATTGGAGGAATGAGATACTGACGTAGATCCAGTCTTTTTTCGACTTCAAAACGGTAATCGAAATGTTTGCCGAAACGAATATGCTCGATATCGGTGTAGATTTTGTTGACCTTCCACTCACTATCTAATGTAGAAAGTGCCTGCGTAGAGTTTTCCAAGATCATACGGCTTAGCTTGGCAAATTTTTGTACCAATGAGCGTGCCATTTCAGGCTCGCTCTCTACTATATAGGCTTCGATGGAATTGAGGACGTTAAAAATAAAATGCGGATTCATCTGCGAACGAATAGCTTTCAGCTCGCTTTCGGTTACTTTATTTTTTTGCAGTAATTCTTCAGCTTCTTTTTCTTTCAGTTTATTTTCTGTTTTTAGCTGTTTCAAGCGGTTTTTATTCCACAAAAGAAAAAACAGCAATCCAACAATGAGTATTCCAATGAATCCGTACAGCCAGAATTGTTTCAGCTTAAGCTTCGCCAGTTCATTCTCTTGTTGCAGACTTTTATTTCTATTCTCTGCTAATGCTTTTTCCTGAGTAGTTATTTTTAGTTTTTGAGTGTTTTCAGCGTTTTGTAATTTTTGATTTTCCAGTTCGGCTGATTGTAATTTTTGTTCTTGTTGCGTTTTGGCTAATTCGTTTTGATTAAGCTCATTCAACAAGAGTTGTTGCTGCAAATTCAGGTTATGTATAATTTGCTGGTGCTTGTATTGCTCTTCTTTTTTATCAAAATCATACTGCATTTGCAATCGCGTCAGCTTTCGGGTATTATCCTGATTAGATATACTATCTGTCAACTGTTTGCTGATTTGATAATATTTTTGAGCTGCGTCAGGTTGATACAGGTAATTATAAATCTTCATTAACTGGTCTGCACTTTCTTTCTGCACGTCGATAGATTTTACCTCTTTCCCTGTAGCATAAGCTTCAGAGGCTAGTTTTTCGGCTTCGCTGTAATTCTTGGTTTTGAAATAATAATCTGATAAACCTATTTTACTAACGGCTTGACTTTTTGTGTTTTTAGTTTCGGTCGTTATCTCGTATGCTTTACTGAAATAATAAAAGGCAGAATCGTTTTCGTTCAGATTGTTGTACCCACTGCCCAGATTGTTGTATATCTGCGAGAGCAATGTTTTATTCGCTTCGACCCCATTTTGCGCCAATGCTTTGTGTAGAAGTTCGTTGGACTTTTTGTAGTCTTTCTGTTTCTCATAAACAAGTGCCAGATTATTATAGTTTGTAGCCAAAACATTTGCCATAGCCGGTATTTTGCTATAAAAGCGAATGTTATCTTCCAGATGATGTTTTGCAAGATCAAAATCATTCATTTGCAGATAAATAGCAACAAGATTATTTTTTATCAAATGGATTGTTGGCTCGTCTTTGAGCGATTCTGCGATTTTCAGTCCTTGGTTTTGTGTTTCTAATGCTTCGGGTAGTTTCGACTGCATAATCTGTGCATTACCTTTTGTAGCCAGAATACGGGGCATTTGCGACTGTATGTTGTGTTTTCTAGCCAGTTCATAAGCTTTTTGTGTGACTTTTTCCGCTTCTACAAATTTTCCTTGATAGAATAATGATGCTCCTTTTAGACGCGAAAGACTTACTGTTGTGCTGTTATCATTTTTTCGTTGAGCTATCCCTATCAACTGATCTATTCTGGAAGTGGCTCCGGCAGGATCGGCAAGTATATTTTTCTCCAATGCCGAAATCAGTTCGCTGCTGGATGTAGAAGATATCTTTTGTGATGTATAATTATTTATTAGTGCATCAAGGTTATTTTTCTGAGCCAAGGCAGACAAGGAAAGACTACTGAATGCAATAATAAGAATAAGCTTATAAAAAAATGGCATTGGCTAAATGTTTATGTTTCAGGTAAAAATAGTAAATATTCAATATATAATCTAAATCTTCCCTTGTTGAATACGATGACTCACTCATTCAGTTTTGCGCTTTACTCATTTGGACAAATTTGCTTTGATTTTCTTGTTTCATTTGTAATATAATATGAATTGAAAATGGAAAATGGAGCGTTGAAAATAACATTAATACTTAAATCCAATTTTGCGATTTTATGCTATTTTCTGATTGCTCGTTTTTCTATTTTTCAACGATTTTTTAACGATAAAAAGTGAAGTTATGAAAAAAAGTAGAATCTATTCTTTGCTGTTGCTGGCAAGCTTCTTACTGTTGCTGTCTAACTGCTCAAGCGATGACAATAATCTGGAACCGGAAATCCCGGCAAACAACGACGTAAAAACCAAAGCAGGCTCAACCAACGGCGCCCCTTACAAGGTTTTCTATCAGGAAGCCAATCAGACCAACACCCGTAAAGGTATTATCATCCTTGCCGTAGGCGATGGTGGCAATGAAAACGATGCCACGTTGAATGCCCAATGTACTGCTCTGGCAGATAAAGGATATGTGGCCATTACCACTACATACAGAACCAATTCGGAATATTATGCAGGGTTCAAAGAAGATATGGAACAGATTATTACCAAAGAAACTGCAGCTTTTGGTATTGCAAGAAATAAAGTGGTGCTTGGCGGATTGTCTCGAGGAGGAAATCGCCTGCACGGCGCTGTTCTTCCTGCAAACCCACAGAATAACAGCTATCCCATAGAAGGTATAAAAGGCGTTATTCTTGAATGTGCAGGCGGTGATTATTGGAAAGGCAGAGGCATACTTTATCCTGTATTGTTTATGAACAATAAGGTTGATGCTGCAGTACAAACTACAGATGCCGAAACTTTTGTAAACGGTTTGCAAGAGAACGTTAATCCGGGTGTGAAGGATAAAAGTAAAACGCTTATCGTTCCCGGATCAGGACATTGCACAAACGCTAATCAATACAAAGATTTTATCGTAAACAATATTGATAACTTATTCAATTGAAAACTGCAATAACTAAAAGCTAAAAAATAATTAACATTTAAAACAGAAATATTATGAACAGAATAATCAAATTTATGATGCTTGTGGGTATAGTTACAAGTATTACATCTTGTTCCAGTGTACAACAGGCAGCACGTACAGTAAACAATTCAGGCATATTGAATACGCCTACATCGTCCGGTACAGCCAAAAAAATGGGCAGCCTTGGTACAGGCGTTAACAATGCTCAAAAAATCACAATGGGAACCTACTACATTATCAACGTGGGCAATCAAAAAGCATTGACAAATCCCAAAAAAGAAAAATTCACAAAGCTTAGATTAGAAGATTTTGATGGTAGCGATTTGCAAAAATGGGAGGTCATCCAATCAAAAAACGGCACCATTCAACTGAAACAATTCGATACGCCAAACTGGTACGTCTATTTTTCTAACTCGAAATGGTTGAGCGTAAACAGTGCAGACCCGGAAAGTTTCACGTTGAAACCGGCAGCAGGCACAGCGAACAGATTCCATTTCGTTACCAGCACCTATGGCGGAAAAGTATTGATCTGGGACGGCGATCCTAACTATAACGGAACTCAAACAGCTGTACTACAAAACAATAAATTTGACCAATGGGAACTAGTTCCTGCGAGATAATAACTTTCAAAAAATATTATTATGAAAACATTATTAAAACTTACATGTGCAATCTTTGCGTTTACCTTGCTTTTTACAGCTTGTCGCAAAGACGATGATGCACCGCAACCCGAGCAAATTGCCAAAGAAATTACGGCAGAGGAACTTGAGAACTATATTATAGTCGAAGAATATCTACCCAAAGCATCAGCTTCTCCTGAATATTATGGAGACAAGCCAATATTGATAACAGCATCTGTTGTAAACAGAAATGTGACTACAAATCAATTTAGTACGGCCATAAGATATGCTTTCGTAACAGATAATACTCCATCACAAACAACTTATGATGCAAGTACTGGTATCACCTCTATAAAGACGGTCTTTGGATATTATGATTTTACCCGAGACGCATCCGGGCAAATCGTAGTCATAAAATCCCGGCATAATGACAATAGTATCTATTATATAAGTACTATGTTTGATTCACAATACATACAATTGGTAAAACGAACGCAAGCATCCTATGACAACACATCTTACAAAAATCTAACAGGTACTGGCTATTATCGTTTCAGAAATATTGATAAGAAATGGCGTTGGAAAGAAAATGTTGTGCCTACTAATGCAGAAATGACCTGGACATACAATAAAAGCAGTAATAATGATTGGCAAGGACGAGACGGCGGATCTGCACAATACCACAACTTGTTTGTAATAATACCAAAAGGCAACGGCTGGAAAGGACAGCACAAAGACAAAGATTTGCTGCTAATCAACACCATGGATAATATTGGCATTTTTAGATCCCTTGGCGATATTGGTGTGTATGAAGTGAATAATTGATTAAACAGCTGTGCTTGTTGCACAACTCAAATATACAAAAATTTGTATAAAAATTGGATATTTCGTAAATTTAAATATGCAAGGAAAGAAGAGTTTTACGCCCCAATTATTTGTTTCGGTCAATTTGTTGGATTTGGTTCCAGAGGATAA
>RRZU012624835.1_pt1 | contig 14745 bp, 14 predicted proteins | sample 2165561 | NCBI WGS metagenome assembly RRZU01 (sample SAMN10456909, study PRJNA506462) | wastewater metagenome | isolation source: wastewater sludge | place: USA: Moscow, Idaho
AAAGAGGTTTATACCTGTCCGGCTTGTGGGCATCAACAACCTAAAATGCGCAATATTACGGGCAGTTCCCAGTTAGAAGCCTGTGAACAATGCGGTATTGTGGGTGAACGCTTTGAATACAATAAAAAGCGCCAAGAAGTATTACAGCGTGAAAAAGCCAAGCTAGAAAATGAGCGCGCCCGCCAATTACGCGATACCTTAGAACGCGCTAAATTGGATGAAGAAGAAAATTTACGCCAAGATGCAAAGCGTAAATTAGGCATTGCCCAAACTAACGATAAAACTATTGCTATTAAAATTGCGGCGGCTATTGCCGTATTAGCCGTCGGTTTAGGCGGAATTTATTACGCTTTCCAACCCTCAGAAGAAGAAATTGCTGCGCAGGCAGCAGAGGCGGAAAAAGCCAAAGCGGAAGCTAAAGCTAAATTAGCCAAAACGATGTCGCAAGTGATCACACAGGCGCAAGAATTTGCTAACGGAAATGGCGCGTCTGATCAAACCCTAGTGGCGGGACATCCCGTTGAGGAAATGAAAGACGAAAGTACCTTGGCCGAAACACAGAAACCAGAAGAGCGTGAAGCTAAATTGGTTACTGCCTTGAAAAAGGATAATGAAACCACACCTGCGGAAGAAAAACCCAAATCTGCCGAAGAACTTGCCAAATAAGCTCAACTCAAGCAAGAGCATGAAACCTTGCGTGACGAAGCTGTGACACAAAATGAACAGCAAAAAGTGATTAGTGCGCGTTTCCAAGTGCCATTAGAGCAACAAACGGAAAACAAACGCCGCATTCAGCAGTTGCTTAAATTAGATGAGATTGATTTAGCGGATAGCATTGTGCAAAAAACGGATGATGCTTATGCGCGTACTTTATTGATTTTGGAAATTATTGATTGGCAGTTACAACATCAGCAAAAAGAGTCGGCATTAAAAAATATTGCACGAATTGAGAAAGAATTAGCGGATAGTCAAGATCCAGCGCAACAAGCTTTAATTAATGGCTCATTGACCCGAGTCCATTTACTGATGAATGAATGGCAACCTGCGGGTAAAACATTGGCGGATGCCGTCGGCTTAGCCAAGAGTTTGCCGCAACTACCGGATCAAGTATTGTTAATTACGCGTTTAGCTAATGAACAGGCATTATTTGGCAATCAAGTAGCTGCCAAACAATTGTTAACAGAAGCCAGCGCCTTAGCTAAACAAATTCCGATTGACCCGAAAGCCCCCGCCGAGCCGATTTCAACCGTGTATAGCCATATTGCGTATAGTTATGCCATGTTATCGGCGTTTGCAGAAGCCAACGATTTTATGAAGAAAATTAATGATGCAACCAAACGGCAAAAAATGGCGGAGTTTATTGATAAGCTGAATCAGCGTATTCAGCAAGTGCGGGCAGAATATCAACAATCTGCCTCGCTGAAATAGGCATATTAACGGCGCGTGAGGCGATAGACCTTTTCATCTAAGCGAGTTAGACCACGTTTACGGAAATTTGGGCTATCGTCTAACGCATCAACGATATGTAATAACTCAACATGGAAGTGCTCATCATATAATTGGTGCACTTCCGCCTCCGATACGGAAAACGGCGGTCCAGCCATTTGGGCTTGGTCGTATTCCAACGCAATCAATAACACTTCAATACCGGGCTTAAGTAAAGCGGTTAAATGCTGTGCATAACGCTCGCGCATATCGGGTGGTAGCGCAATTAAAGAGGCACGATCATAGACCGACCCGCAATCTTGCAATTGTTCAGGGGTTAAATCGAAGAAATCGCCGACCAGGATCGCAATATTATCGTCTTCCCAAAGTTCAAATGACGGTTGCACGGATACGGTTGGACTTAAATTGCTCTCGTCAAAGAATTCGTTAGCAGCAATCGGGCTTAGTTCTACCCCCATCACTTTATAATCTTGCTCACGTAGCCATAACATATCGCGGCTTTTACCGCATAACGGCACGAAAACATAGGCATCTTTTGGCGCTTTAATCTCTGACCAAAATTGTTGAAGATGTCCATTCACTTCGTCTTGATGAAAGCCAATTTCTTTATTTTGCCAACGCTCATGCCAAAAACGTGCACGCATAGTTTACCCTCGATTCGCTATTATTGAAGCGTAACACGATAGCGCAATGGTTTAGATTGTCCAGTTCGCGCAATTTCTAAATTGATAACCTCTTTAGGTGCAAATTGGCTGAGTTGCTGTAAGATCTGGCTAAGATTTTGAATACTTTGATTATTTAAGCCCACAATTCGATCTTGTTTTTGTAAACCCACTTGCATCGCTGCACTTTTTGGCATTAAGGCTTTAATCACGACCCCAGTTGGAGTTTGATCTAACATTACGCCTAATTTACCCGTCGCTGGCAAATCTAAGGGCTGTGTTTGCACCACATAATTCACCATACCCGCTTGTACATCGCCCGCCGTGCCGCTAATTACTGTAGCCATTTTTAAATTGGGATTCTGTTGAGCCAAATCTTGGGGAATACCATTGCCGTGTATAATATGCCCTGAACCCGTTAAAGCGATCATTTGCCAGCCCGGATGTTGCTTTAAAAAGCGGCTGATATTATGTGCCATGGTCGCGTCCCATACGCGTTGTACCATCAGAAAATTTTCCAACTTGGCTTTATCGCTGCCCATGTGTTGCGCAAAAATCTGTTTTAAACGTGAGCGGTACGCCTCATTGGCAGGTGCTATCATTTGCGGTAATTGCGCCCGTTCACTGGGGCTAAGTGCAGCTAAACCGCCTTTGGAAATCTTTTGGGTTAATTCCATTGGCGCATTTAGAGCAATCACCGGAATATGATTGGCTTTAGCGTATTGCATAATCGGGCGTAACATACGGTAGTCATAACGCCAGCGCTCGTAGTATTCACTACGGCTTAATAAGGTGGCTTCGTCAATATTTCCGGCTAAGTAATCATCAATTACGGGTTGAAACGATTGCTGAAACCATTCCACGCCTAGCGCTACTTTGGGGTTACGTTCATGTAAACTTTTCAAAATGGCGCATTGTGTCAAATGATGATCATAACGGTCGTGAATTTCGCCCACCAGAATCACCTCTTTATTGGCAATTTGATTGATAAAATTGCTGAAAGTGGTTGATTTTTTAGCGTGTAAGACGTTGGGTTGATACTGTTGTAACCATTTCAACACGGCTTGTTGATCTTTATGCTCCAGCGTTGCCGCGTTAACAGCGTTTATACTTAATAGCCATAGCATACTCAGCAGGACGGGAAAATACTGGTGAACACGTTTGGAAAAGAGTCTATGCACTTTCTGAAACATAGTTGCATCCTACTTTTATGTTGCTTGCCAATAGACGGGTTAGCGGAATCAGGTTGGGTATTGCAGCACGATCTCATGCTTAACGCCGATTTGCCCAATGGCGTTTTACAAGTAGAGGATACACTGCAACTACCGATAGATAAGGAAAAACCTACTCAATTTAAGTTTAGTTTGGGAAAAGACTTTCAGTTGAATTCTCCTAAACTTAGCCCACTAGCTGTTACCCCAGATACGCATCTTTACCAAGTTAACTTAACACCTGCGCAAGCTACGCTAACGCTGCGCTATCAAGCTAAACTGAGTTCGACACCCAACTGTGATTGGCTGCGGGAAGCGTGCCGTTTATTTGATAGCCACGGGATTTATTTAGATGCCAATAGTGGCTGGTATCCAAGTTCGGCTAATAGCTTGCATCGCTTTCGCTTGCATATTAAAGGTTTGCCCTCGGATTGGCTAACCCTGAGTCAAGGGCAAGCCATAGCTCAAGGGTGGCAAGAAAGCCAACCGCAAACCAGCCTTTATCTGATTGCCGGTCAATTTAAGGCGTATCAAAGCAAGAATAAGGCTTTTGATACAGCGGTTTATCTTAGACAAGCGGATGACGCTTTAGCTCAACAGTATTTAGACGCCAGCCAGCAATACCTCAACGAATACTCGGCATTATTGGGGCAGTATCCGTATAGCAAGTTTGTGGTGGTGGAAAGCTTTTGGCCCACGGGTTGGGGTATGCCATCCTTTACGATGTTGGGTGCAAGTGTGATGCGCTTACCGTTTATTCCCTACACCTCATTGCCGCATGAAATTGTGCATAACTGGTGGGGCAATAGCGTGTATGTGGATAGGGCACAAGGCAATTGGTCAGAAGGTTTAACCGCGTATGTTGCCGATCAGCGTTTAAAAGCACAGCAAGGGCAGGGTGCGGACTATCGGCGCGACAGTTTGCAGAAATACGCCACCTTGGTGAATCAAAACAACGATTTTCCCTTAAGCCAATTTCAAGCGCGACATAATGACAGTAGCCAAGCGATTGGTTATGACAAAGCCTTGATGGTATTTCACATGCTGCATGAGCAATTAGGCGATGCTGCCTTTTATGCCAAGCTGCGTGACTTCTATAAAACTTACCAATTTCGTGATGCCAGCTTTGCAAATGTGTTAGACGCCTTAGGGGCAAGCACTGAATTTAAACAACAATGGTTGTATCGCAGTGGTGCACCGCAATTGGCGATTCAAGGCGCGACTTTGCAAGCCGATGGCAATGGGTTTAGTGCTGAATTAACGCTGGCACAAACCCAAACCAGCCCCGCCTTTAGCCTAAATGTGCCAATTGTATTTAGCTTTGCAGATGGCAGCACACAACGCCATGTTGTGAATTTCACGCAACAGCAACAACGCTTTAAATTTGCCTTGCCGCATCTGCCCACCCAAGTGGCTGTCGACCCTGAATTTGATGTCTTGCGGATTCCCGATCAGGCTGAATTGCCCGCTGCCTTAGCCGCATTATTTAACGATGAACCGAAAGTTGTTGTGATTGCTAAAGAGGCGAATCCCGAGTTACAAGCCGCGTGGCAACAATGGGCGCAACATTTAAAGGCGCAAGATGCACGTACGGTCATTCAAGATGATACGCAAGCGATTCCCGCAAGCGGTACGGTAATTATGTTGGGTGGCAAAAATGCTGCACACGAATATTTCTTAACACATATTCAGCAACCAAATCGCTTAACCGATGTGTCATTTACCTTGAGTGACGCGCACTATCTATGTGCTGAACACAGCTTAGCGGTTGCGGTACGTGTGGATGATGGACGCACCTTTATGTTATTAGATGCACTGGATACGAAAAGTTGGCAAACCCTGTTACGCAAATTACCGCATTACGGAAAATACAGTTATGTGACCTTTCACGCGCAAACCGGCAATAATCTCGCTAAAGGGCAATGGCCGATTCAGCAATCCCCCTTATTATTACCTTACCCACCGAAAGCGATCCCATGACTGATAAAGCACAAAGTCACCAAACCCGTATGCAACGTAAAAAAGCGGTAATAGATGCGCAAATTGCCCAAGCCGACCAAGATAAAGGTTTATTGCTGGTATTAACCGGCAATGGCAAGGGCAAATCCAGCTCAGCGTTTGGCATGGTGGCGCGGGCGTTAGGTCACGGCATGCAAGTCGGTGTGGCGCAATTTCTGAAAAGCCGTACCGATACCGGCGAAGAACAATTCTTTTCACAACAAGCCAAGGTTGAATGGCATGTGCTTGGCGATGGTTTTACATGGGAAACCCAAAGCCGCGAACGCGACATTGCCACCGCTGAACGTGGCTGGCACGTGGCTGAACGTCTGCTAAGCGACTCCAATGTAGAATTAGTGGTATTAGACGAACTCACCTATTTATTGAATTACGGCTACTTAGAGGCTGAACGTGTCTTCACCTCCTTACAACACCGCCCCACCATGCAACATGTGGTAATCACAGGACGTGCCGCCAGTGCCGCTTTAATCGAATTAGCTGATACCGTTTCAGTAATCGAAGACGTAAAGCATGCTTACCGAGCGGGAATCAGGGCACAGCCAGGAGTGGATTTGTAGGCTCAAGCTTAACTTCATCGCAGGCAGCCGTATATTCACAATACAGTAAATTTAGCTTGGCAATATCGGTATCTTGGCTGGCTAATTCCAAATGATTGCATTTGCTACAGGCTAAATGAAAAATATCGAATTTACGTTTTTCGAGGTTTTTATTTTCATTTTTTTGTTCGGCTTGGTGTTTATCAAAGCGATACAGATCAGCGGCTAGCTCGGAAACTTCTCGGCTTATATCAAATTCTGTAAAAGCAGATAAGATATTTTTTAAATCTTGATAGTTTTCAGGGTCTAACCAAGCAATGCCGCGCAGTACTTCATAACGAATTAACGGCGTAATGGCTAGTGCTACCTCATTATCACTCAACAAATGGCTTAAAATGGTTTTAGCGTGAGTACGCTTTTCTTCAGAAGTTGTGCTTGTTGCGTCAAAAGCAGCAATCAATAAATTCGTATCTAATAACACACGGCGAGTCATCGTTATTCCTTTATTGATTAATCAAAGCTAGTAAGCGTTGTTTAGCATCGGCTTGTTGAGTGGCGGACATACGTTCTAATTTCATCTGATTTAGATCAATGCCAAACGCATCTTTCAAAACATCTACAATTGCGGCATTGTTTGGGGATTTAATTAAATGGGTACGAACAATACCATCTGCATCCCGTTGTAAGCGATAGGCTTCACCTTCTTCTAGTTGGGATAAGACGATGGATGAATGCGTGCTAATGTAAAAGGTAGTATTGGGAAATAAGCGTTTTAATAAAGGAGTAATCTGCGCTTGCCACGCAATATGAAGATGGCTTTCTATTTCATCAATTAACACAATACCCTTAACATTTTGTAACTGCTGTTCATTGGTGAAATAACTATAACCTGAAACAATGGCTTGAATAATTTTTAAAATAGAAGCAAAGCCTGTGCTTAAATGAGATAACTCACGTTTTTGGTTGTCTATTTTTAAACTAACTCGCCCATCACCACTAATTTCCAAGAAATTAGAATCAATGCTGGAGTCGATTTGATTTAGTAGCTTTAAAACGGTTTTGATTTCTATTTCACGATTGTCTTCGGCTTTTTGATAGGGATTGGAAGATTGGGCTAGTGTCATAAACCAGCTTTCTATATTTGTCTCCATATTAATCGAAACTGAATTATTTTCCATTTGGTTAATTATTTTTGAAATGTATTTATCATGACGTTCATTAAATGATCCTATGGATTTTATGTTATTATTGTTGTGTTGAATAAAACCACGGTTTTGTGAAGCTAAAAATAATATAGGAAGAGAATGCTTTGGAATCATTTCTGGATGAATACTTTTCGTTCTAACAATATCTTCAATATAATTGTTGTTGATTTTAATACTATTAAAAACAATGAAGTTGCTTATGTGCTGCCAATGATAATAAGCTATATGTGAGTAAGAAATAAGTAGATATTGAAATAAAGCCTCCAGCATTTTAGTTTTACCAATCCCATTAACCCCAATAAAGGTATAAACCCGTTGGTCGGGTTGTAGCTCTAAAGCGATAGTGCCGACACCTTTAACGCCTTCAAAGGTAATGTTTGTTCCAAGCATTGTGCTTACCTAACTTGTGTATTGCTGCAATATAGCTTAGTCGCTAAACCAAAATCACCACCAATTCTTTAGGTCCATGTACACCATACGCGAGCGTTTGTTCAATATCCGCTGATTTAGACGGCCCCGAAATCAATAAGGCATTGGTTGGCATGCCATGTTGCACCCAACCTTGCGCTTGGATCGCTTCGGCAAAGGTGCTGTAGAGCTTAGCAGTGTCGAGTAGGGCTATGTGAATCGGTGGCACGAGCGACATTAAGCGCGGTTCGTCGCTGTTGGGCATCAGAATGAGGCTACCAGTTTCAGCAATGCCGCCGTCAGTGGCGGTAAATGCGGCATCGACTTGGTGAAACAGTTCATCTTTCCATAATTCAATGGGTTGCGCATAGTCCAAGGCTTTAGGAAAACGCTGGGCTTGCGCACTGATTTTCTGCCCCAGCACGGTATTAGGTGCGTAAAGCAGGTTGTTTAAGCCTTTTTGTTGGCAAATATCGGCTAAGGTATCCAGCCAAGTAGACCTATTAGCTACGTGAATTTCCGCCCGCACGGCTTGCATACGTTCGCTAAAGCGTTGGATGCGTTCGTCTAGCGTCCAGTCATAGCGGCTTAGATAATCGCGCCCTTGGCTATCCATTAATGGGCGGGCGACTTGAGTTAAACGCGCCAAAATTGCAGAACGGGCGTTATTCATAATCGACTCCCAATTGTTGTAGGCGTTCGTGTAAGGTGTGTTCAGCAATTTGCGGTGCGGTGCGTACATGAGTCCACGCGCTGAGTTTGCTGGGCACTAAGCCGCGTAAGCGTGTGCTGGTTTTGGCACTGAAATTATAAATACGCGGGTGTGAAGCCGCCCATGCCCAACTTTTCCACGTAGCAGCTTCGCTGAGATAGCGACGTTTGCCTGCACCTTTGGTCGTCACTTGATCTTGACGCACCGCATCGTAACGTAGGCGATTAATAATCGAAGGAATCGGAATACGCACCGGACACACTTCCGCACACGCGCCGCATAAGGTGGAGGCTTGCGTGAGTTCGCCATACACATCTAAACCGGCTTTTTGTGGCTCTAAAATCGTACCAATCGGTCCCGGATAGACTGTGCCATAACTATGCCCGCCAATACGCACATACACCGGGCAATGGTTAATACACGCCCCACAACGAATACAACGCAAGGTAGCCAGCAATTCCGGGTCGCTATAAATGGTCGAACGCCCATTGTCCAATAACACCAAATGCACTGCTTCAGGTCCGTCTTTTTCGCCGGGTTTACGTGGGCTAGAGATCATATTGAAGTAGGTGGTAATGGGTTGCCCGGTAGCTGAGCGCGTCAGAATGCTTAAGAGCGGCGGTACATCGCTTAAGCTTTCCACCACTTTTTCAATGCCAGTGACCGCAATATGCACCGGTGGCACAGTCGTGGACATACGCCCATTGCCTTCATTTTCCACTAAGCACAGTGTGCCGGTTTCAGCCACCATGAAATTCACGCCGGATAGACCTACGGGGGCAGCATAAAACTTTTCGCGCAAAATCCGCCGCGCCGTTTGCGTGAGTTCATCGACGTCTTCGGTATACGGAATATCGGGGAATTTTTCGTGAAAGAGCTTGGCGATTTGCAGCCGGTTTTTATGAATGGCGGGCATAATAATATGCGAGGGCGTTTCATGATCAAGCTGAATAATGAATTCGCCTAAATCCGATTCCAAGGCTTCAATGCCCTGTGCTTCCAGAAAATGGTTTAGACCCATTTCCTCCGATACCATCGACTTGCCTTTAATCATCGACTTAGCCTTATGAGTTTGCATAATGCCTAACACGATTTGATTGGCTTGTTCGACAGTTTCTGCCCAATGCACTTGAATGCCATTCGCGGTTAAATTCGCTTCCAGTTGCACCAACAATTCCGGCAGTTTGCTTAAAGCGTTGGCACGAATCGCCATGCATTGGCTACGTAAGCGTTCCAATTCAGGCTTATCTGGGAATTGATCTAAACGGCGGCTCATTAAGCCATCCATTGCACGGTAAAAGTTAGCGCGAATCTCCGCTTTAGCTAGATTATGGCTAACGGTTTGACGAAAGTTAGACATCATATTGCTTTACCTCCCGTGCGTTCCCATAAAAATTCGGCAATATGTTGACTAGGAATCGGCTCGCCTTGTTTCGCCATTGCTCCGCCAATATTCATAAGGCAGCCGCAATCTTGGCTGACTAAACGCTGGGCTTGTGTAGCACGAATGTGCGTCACTTTATCCAAGACCATCGCGGCAGAAATTTCCGGTTCTTTCACCGCAAACGTACCACCAAACCCGCAACATTCGGCTTTTCGCGCTTGTTCGACTTTTTCCACATGGCTTAATTGGGCTAACAAGTGTTCGATTTTATCCGCCACGCCCATTTCGCGCCGCGCTGAACACGAGGTATGGGTCGCCACCTTAATCGGTTCGCCCAAGTCTTTAAGTTCAATTTTTAATACATCGACTAAAAATTCGGTGAATTCATACACACGGCTGGCAACAGCTAAGGCTTGCGCCGCGTCGGCTTGTCCGGCGAACAATTCGGGATAATGGTGTTTCATCATGCCTGCACACGAACCCGACGGCACAACAATCGGAATCGGTTTAGGAAATAAGCTTAATTGTGCTCTAGCCACAATACGGGCTTCATCACGGTAGCCGGAATTAAACGCGGGTTGCCCACAACACGTTTGCGCTTGCGGGTAAATCACCTTAATCCCATCGCGCTGTAGCAATTGCACCGCCGAAACCCCTGCTTGTGGATAAATTAAATCCATGACGCAAGTACCAAAAAAATACACCGTTTGGGGGCGTTGATTCATAGGCTTATCGTCCTAATCGAAGAGTAGGGTATCCCTACAACTGGATACGGATTAACTGGTTTCATAAGCTGGCATTACTAAATACAGTGGTTTGGAATAGGCTAGTCTTTTTATAACTCAATTGTTTGAATATTGTTAGATTGAAGAGGCATATGCTTTAATTGCCGTGCGGCTGGTTGTAAATGTGGGGATAGGGCTTTTTCTAGGCACTGTAAATTATCAATAAGCCAGTTAATACATTCTTCCCAGTTTTCATTGTTATAACTATCTATTTCATGTGTAATTTGCACCCGCGCTGCTTTTTTATTATCTAGGCGCAACCACTCTAGTGTTTTACCAACCAGCGTTTCAATTTCTTGCTTTTTCTCATAAAGGTAATCGAAGATATACTTATTTTCTTCTTTGTTAGCTCGATGAAATGATAATTCGACGCGAATTTCTTTTTGCCCAAAAATCAGATTATAAGCACAACCACTAATACCTGAACCAGCAGAAAGCCAATGGTCTTTGCTAGGGCTTATATTATTATATAAATTGCACCCACTATTGCGTAATGCTTCTAAGGCTTGTTCCCAAAATGCCATACGTGTGCTATGTCGATTTTTTAGCATAACGTCAGCGGTTTTCTCTTCAGCTTCCTTGACAGACATACCAATTCGGAATTCTTGTTCCTCTGGTGTTGGAATAATTTGTTCAATGCTGAGTAATAATTCTGTTTGTAATTGATAAGGTGTAACCTTAAAACACTGAATGCTTAAACCTTGACCTAATAACCATAAGACCGTACTAGTTACTTCTTTACGAAAATAGGCAGCAACTAATATAAGGCGTTGGCTGTTGCCTGTATTTAATTTAACTTCCTCAATATCTGGTATTTCTAAAAATTCACAGATTTGAGAGACAGCATCATCATTATTTTGATAGCGATGAAGGTACTGTTGGTAAATTTCAATAATTTGTAGTTTACTCAAGCTTGAACAGTAAGAAGCATATTTTAAAGCTTGCCAGACAACATCACGTCCACTGTCATCTAGTTTATTTTCAATAATGACAAGATTACCTGCCTTATCCAAGGCTAATAAATCTAAGCGCTCGCAGGTTTCGTCAAAGCCATCAAATTCTTTCTGAATAATCAGTAATTCTTCCCCTAATGCATTAGGTTCATAAGCTAACCATTCCTGTAAATGCTTGCGCTCTGTAAATCCTAATTCACCAAAATATTTGGTGGGTAGTGCCTCAATCCGGTTAGTGGTTGTATTAATTAAATACATTAAGCTGAATCCTTTAACTAGTAATACGAATAAGGCAGATTTTGTAGCCAATAAGTGATGCTTTTAATGGCAAGTACTTTACCCTTATTGGGGGAAATACAGAAATATAAATTAAACTTTTGACCTGTCTATCACTTCATAGGAGATTGATACCCACGAGATTATGCAGATTCGCGCCTTTTCCCGTACATGCCCACATGACGCTAAATAGGGTATTATTGCGCCAACGTTTTGTTTTTTCTTGCCTATACTTGCCGGTTATTATTAAAAATAACAGGAAACTGGTATGCGAATTTGCTTAAGTATTCTATTCATTGGCGGTATTAGCAGCGTTAGTCTGGCAGATGCGATCACTCCCGCGCCTAAGTGTCATCTTGCAGATAAGTATGTGGTCATGGAACAACCTACTGCCAGCGATGCTGTGGGCACAAATTTTAGTATTTATGTGAAGAAAAATACCACGGAAAAGGTGAAATGCCCGTTAACTGACAAAAAGACGAGTTGGCGTATTGCAAATGAAAATGCGGAGTATTATCTAGGGCAAACCGGCAAATTTTTGGTGTTAGATAGCGGTACAGCGGCACAAATGCGGGATTTAGTCATATGGGATTTGGCTGAACGCAAAAAAATAAAAACGTTTAGTTATGAAGCGCCTGCGCAACTTAAAAGTTATGATTTAAGTTATTGGGTGCGTAGTCAAGATACGGTCAACGCTGCTAATTGCCCAAATTTAAAGGAACTGGAAAAAATGGGTTTAGGGCAGGCGATTGATTATCAGGAAACGCTAAACCTTAAAACTATGCAAATTAATAAGACACAAAAAACACGTTGTGCAGGCGTTTCTTAATATAATTAATGCCAAATAAAAACAGTAGCTTACACCGTTTAAAGCATTAAAATGACCGCATATCTAAGCGATGCAAGGCTCTACGGAGAGATAAGCTAGCATTGAGCCTTATTACCCATTATGAGGCTCAACCAATGGATACACAAAATCGCACCAATGCGTTATTTCCACGCGTGGCAAATGGCAATCAAAGCAATGCTGTATTACAAGCCAACGCGCAAATGAGTGCGGCATTTGGCAATCGGGTAAACAATAATAATTCCTCAAACAATCCACAAAATCTGTTTAATTTGATTCAGCAAATTTTGAATCAATTGTGGAATCGTCCGGCTAACCCGTCTGTGCCTGATATTCGCGCAGTGTACGGTGCGCCTGTGCCAAATCCCACACCGACCCCACCAGACAATCGTGCCATTTACGGTGCGCCTGTGCCGAATCCTAACCCGAATTTACCGATTGATAGCGGTTGGGCGCGCCCTGTATATGGCATGCCCGTGATCGACCAACCTGTCGATTTAAATGGGGGCGATGCATTACCTGTGTACGGTGGACCTAATATTCCTAAAGATTTAGTGCTACCGAAAGCGTAAAAATTCAAGACGCTACTAGATTCGATTAACTTTTATTAGAACTACAAAAATATGACTGCTTTAACACCGACCAATCTACGTAAACGTAAAGCTTATGCGGTCTGGGAAATTACCCTGAAATGCAATTTAGCTTGCCAGCATTGTGGTTCACGCGCTGGCAATGCCCGTACCGATGAGCTTTCGACCGCCGAAGCCTTAGATTTAATTAAGCAAATGGCGAATTTAGGCATTGATGAAATTACCTTAATCGGCGGTGAGGCGTATTTACGTAAAGATTGGTTGCAGTTGGTTGAAGCCATAGTCAAACACGGTATGTATTGCTCCATGACTACCGGTGGTTATGGCATTAATGCGGAATCGGCACGGCGTATGAAAGACGCGGGTTTATTATCCGTGTCGGTGTCTGTCGATGGCATGGAGCAAAATCATGATTTACAACGGGGTAAAGCGAATTCGTGGCGTTATGCGTTTGAGTCGATGGCACATTTGCGCAATGCGGGTATTCCGATTACGGCGAATAGCCAAATTAATCGCTTAACTGCGCCCGAATTGCCCTTATTGTATGAAAAGTTAGTCGAGCAGGGGATTAGCGGTTGGCAATTAGCCATGACAGTGCCAATGGGGAATGCGGTGGAGAATGCGACTTGGTTATTGCAACCCGCCGAATTATTGGTAGTCCATCCGGTATTAGCTTATCTAGCGACCAAAGGTTTAGAACAAGGCTTGATTATGCAGCCCGGCAATAATGTGGGGTATTACGGCCCTTATGAAAAGCTATTGCGTGGGCACGGTTCACAAAATCCGTGGGCATGTTGGCGCGGGTGCTCAGCAGGTTTAAGTACCTTGGGTATTGAAGCCGACGGTACGATTAAAGGTTGTCCTTCTTTACCAACCGGACGTTATACCGGCGGCAATATTCGCACCCAATCCTTATACGACATTGTGACGACTGCCGATGAATTAACCTTTAATTTAAATGCAGGCACGGAAACCGGCAAAGATCATTTGTGGGGTTTTTGCCAAAGCTGTGAATACGCAGATTTATGCCGAGGCGGTTGCAACTGGACGGCGCACGTATTCTTCGATAAACGCGGCAATAACCCTTATTGTCATCACCGCGCGTTAGTGCATGCCGCGCAAGACCAACGCGAAACTCTCACACTTAAACGTAATGCGTTTGGCTTGCCGTTTGATAATGGTGAATTTGCGATTCAACTAGACGCATTACAAGCCGAATGGCCTGCACACTTAGCGAGAGTAACGCCAGACAGCATTCAATGGTCACAAGCGTGGTTAGATGAAACGCCGGATTTAGCCCAGCAAATTCAAGCTGAAATCGACGCGAATATTGCCAGTATGCAAGCGCATTTAAAGAGTGCAAAAGCGGCTTAAGGTTGCCGCCCCGCATAGTCCACTGCAAATTGATACGCTGCCCGTCCGCTTTTAGACGCACGGGTACGCGCCCACATTAAGGCTTCTTTTGCCACCTGTTCGTCATAACCTAAGCCAAAATGTTGCAGCCAATGTTGCACGATAGTTAGATAAGCGTCTTCGCGGAATTGATAGAACGAAAGCCAAATACCAAATCGTTCGGATAGCGAGATTTTTTCTTCAATCGTATCCACATAATGCACTTCTAAATCATCGACTTGGGTTTGCGATTGCACATTGTCCGCCATGTATTCTGGCAATAAATGCCGCCGATTTGAGGTGGCATAAATCAAGACAT
>RRZU010661128.1_pt1 | contig 14743 bp, 14 predicted proteins | sample 2165561 | NCBI WGS metagenome assembly RRZU01 (sample SAMN10456909, study PRJNA506462) | wastewater metagenome | isolation source: wastewater sludge | place: USA: Moscow, Idaho
AAACAGTATAACGAATCAAAAGTCTCAGCTGAATCCGATTTAATATCTTCTGGGTTAGCAATTAAAATGAGTGTTTGGTCTTCAGATACATATCCTACTTGTTTTGGGAAAGATTTATTAAAATACGGTATAAAGTAGGCTAAACAACATGAGAAAAATTATCAAACATAGATTTATTGAGATAATTGGAATGTCAATTAACCTTATTTTGATTTCAAAATACTTGCTTGACAAGTTGACAATTCGTTGTGAACCTTGTATAGGCTCGAATGATTGTCCACCTTGTCAGACTGATTACATGAAGAATTTCTGGATTTATATGATTGTATTGAACTTAATGTTTGTGACAGGAATAATTTTAAAACGAAAATTCGAAAAGAAATAAACGACCGCCTAATACATAGGCTTCCTACGGTCGGCCCGACCCAGTCCGTCAGTGGACGGATAGACGTGAAGCGTCGGTTGAACCGTATTCCCGCTTGCAGGAGCTTGGTTCTGGCAGTGTGAAGAAGAAAATAGAATATATATAATTATACAACCCCAAAAACTGATTAAATGAGAAAGATTACCTTTTTAATTGCGACTATTTTACTTGTTGGTATGACTGTTTGCGCTCAGACAACAATGAAAGAGTACAAAGCTGGACACGTTTTTTATGTAAACTTGCCTGACTACATGACTAAAACAACGGATTTAAATGATGCTGCTAGTATACAATTCATAAACAACATTAAGGATATTGCTGGCTATATCATTTTCGACACAAAGGAAGAGCTTGAACTTGTAAACCTGAAATTCTCAAATGCCACGGAATTCTACGAAACTTTCATAAAGGACTTTCTTGTGAAACAGAAAAGCAGGAAAGTTTCAGAACCTCAAATCAAGAGTATGAATGGAAACAACTATGTGGAATCTGACGTGACATACTTTGACAAAGACTCTAAAATGGAGATTTACTTTTACATTGGCATCGTTGAAACAAAGAATTCGTTCTACAAACTACTTTGCTATGGTGGAATAGACAGCAAAGAAAAATACAAGAATGATTTTCAAGCCATTCTATATAGCCTCAAGGATTAAAAACCCTTTGAAAATAAGACTTCAATTTCTGGCGAAAAGAGAACTCAGTTAGGCGTAGGTTGACGGATGAAGTTCGGCGAAGTTTTTGATAATTGTCTGAACTAGGATTCAGCCGATAAAGACGGATGCCCTAAAAAATCTGATACATCTTTTCATCTGATATAATCGTGGTTCAGACAGTAGAACAGTGAATGCGCTAGTGAGAGGGAATAGGCAACAATGCCCATATATTTATACTAAGAACAATTAAACCAACCAAACATGACTAAGAAAGTACACGAGAATTTTATTAAATCTTCCAACTTGATTTTTATATCAGCCGCACTGGGTCTTATCAACTCATTCCTCACAAAAGGCGATATCGTTTCAACAAGACTAATTAGTTCAGCAATTCTCACCCTTTTATTTGTCGGAGGTCTTGGTTATATTGTTAGGCAGGGTTATGCGTGGATTAAATACTTATTACTTGTGCTGATGATATTTGGGTTAATCGGAATTGTAGGTCTAGTTATAACGAACCTTGAAAAACAACCATTAATAACCACTGTAAATATTATCCAGACCATTTTACAAACCTGGGCAACTGTTTTGCTATTCATAATTCCTAAAAGAACGGCCGAAGACATTTCGGAGACAAAGTTTGAATAAAGCTGATAAAACAATTGAAAGGTACTGTGCGGATTAAACTATTCAGGGCGCGACTTGAAGTCGCATCCTGAATATAGAGGATGCGTAATGCTGTTGTTTTATTTTTGGTCGGCGGCTTTTTTCCATGCTCTATAGCCAACTGCTGCCATGATGGTGTAGATAATAAACAGGATGGCTGTTGGGTACAGGCCTTTGTAGAAGTACAGGCCGGCACAGAGTGCATCGGCAACAATCCACACAATCCAGTTCTCGATGAGCTTGCGGGCCAGCATCCACGTCCCCACTATGCTGAGCGCACCCACTACCGAGTCGGCCTTTGGAATGGGGGAGTCGGTGTATCTGCTCAATACCAGATAGTAAATAATGTAAATCAATGCTGTGGCGATGCATAGCTGTACAAACAACCGTTTTGTGAGTTGGGTGGCGGGCATTTCTTTGCCTGCTAAGTCGTCGCCATGTTTCCAGTTTATCCAACCGTAGATACTTATCACCACATAGTAAAGCTGAAGACTCATGTCGGCGTAAAACTTCGTCTGGAAAAATATCACGATATAGAACAAAGACGAAATAATTCCGAAAAACCACAAACTGAGTTTTTGCTTAATGGACAGGTACAAGTAGATGAGGCTTAATATGGCGCCAACAATTTCCACCCAATTGGTTTTAATGTATTCCAGTATCATTTTTCGGTGTATAAAAAATCCCCTAAAAGAAGTTTTCGGATTCTTTTAGGGGATGAGCTATGATTGTTTATTTTAAAATTTTCTCAAACGCCCCGGGAGTTTGAAGTATCTCTATGGCTTTTAGCAGCGATTCGTTATCGGCATCCATAATTTGATAATATTCATTTGTTTCCCACAGACTACTGGCTATTAATGCTTTTAATTGTAGTTTAATCAAGGGTTTCGATTTCTCAAATTCCTTTTTCTCTACATTTTCTCGTTCAATAGTCTCTTTGTCCACCTTGGTGGGTGCAACCTGAGTTGTTGTGCTGTCTTTCGGCAGTTTGGTTGTGCTGACTTTCTCTTTTTCTTTCTCTTTCTCGGCTGCGGTTATTAATGCATTCAAAAATGCATCATCCGGTTCAAATTCCTTTTTGAATTTCTCAAAGGTTGGATATTTCTTTTTTAAGTCAGCGCGGTTTTTATCAACATACTGCACGCAAACTTTATTGATAATGCCGAAGGCAACCAGCTTACGATGAAAGTCGGTGTATCTGGTAGTGTCCAACGGAACGAAAATGTCGGGCATAATGCCACCACCGCCATAAACGGTGCGTTTTAAACTAAGTGTTTGGTAGTGCAGTGAATCTGGAAAATGAATGCTGTCGGCATGCAACAGTTCGCCTTTGTTGTAGCGGTTAATCAAATCCAGTTCGTATTTATCCTTTCCCTCTTTGTACGGTTTCTGTATGCAACGTCCGGTAGGCGTGTAGTAACGTGCCGTGGTGAGGCGCATAACTGAACCATCAATAAGTGGAAACTGGCGCTGAACCAGTCCTTTTCCAAATGAACGACGACCAACGATTAATGCGCGATCCCAGTCTTGCAATGCCCCCGAAACGATTTCACTGGCTGAAGCAGAATATTCATCAATCAACACAATCAGTTTTCCTGTTTCGAAATTTCCTGCATTGGTAGAAACGGCAGTGCTCTTTGGTTGATTAAGCCCTTCGGTATAAACAATGAGGCGGTCGTTTCCAAGAAATTCATCGGCGAGTTGAATGGCGGCGTTCAGATAGCCACCTCCATTGCCTTGTAAGCTTAGAATAAGACTTTTCATGCCTTTTTCCTGAAGCTTGACGAATGCTTTTTTGAATTCTTCTACCGTTGTGCTTCCAAAGCTGCTGATTTTTATATAACCAATATCTTTCCCAATCATGTAAGTGGCATCTACGCTATACAATGGAATTTTATCGCGGATAATCTTAAAGAGCAATAATTGAGATTTCCCGGCACGAAGGATTCGTACTGACACTTCCGATCCTTTAGGACCACGAAGGCTTTTCAGAATTTCGGAATTGGGAGTTTTTACACCCGCAATTAATTTGTCGCCAATGTAAATGATACGGTCGCCCGGTAAAATGCCTACTTTGGCGGCAGGGCAACCCGCCACTGTTTGAGAAACCAAAAGTGTGTCGTTAAACATTTGAAACTGAATGCCGACGCCTTCAAAACTGCCTTCGAGCGGTTCGTTTACTCTTTCTACTTCTTCTTTTGGAATGTAGGATGAGTGCGGATCCAGGTCTTTTAAGATGGCGGTTAAGGTGGATTCAACTAATTTTTTATCGTTGATGCTGTCGACATATAGGTTCGAGATGGCAGTCAGTGCATTTGACAATTTGCGTTGTTGCATGGATGAAATGCCTTGCGCAAAGAGGATGGTTGTGAATATGCTAAAGGTGAAGAGGATGGAAAATTTTTTCATGATTCAGTGTAAGTGTTACAATTTTGCTAACTTCTTAGCGTTTAAAGACCGTTTTTTAGAAACGGACTGCAAAGATACATTTTTTTGTAGTCTCAGTTTGTGCTGTTTATATATAATAAATAGAAATAATGTTGAATTTAACGCTTTCTTTTGTGTTCAACGTCAAGTCATTTCTTCTAATATCTGTATTCCAGCATTTAAATCTTCAATTTTGCAGGCTTTTGCTTTTGCGATATGGTGGTATATCTCGCTAATATCCAATTCGCTTTCATCTGTTTCTACAAATAGTGCTTCGATAGGAGTAATCTGCACGCTGGCGGCATTAAAATGTTCGCCGTACGACAAAGCACAGCCCGCTTTAAGCGCTTGTGCTGCCAGTTCGGGCTTTCCTCTAAAGCCGTGGATGATCCAAAGCTGTGTGGGATTCCATTTCTTTTTTAAAGCAAAGAGTTCGTTGAAATAACCTACGCAGTGAATAATAAGCGGTTTGCTTGATTTTTCGGAGATTGTTATTTGTGCTTCGAAAATACTTAACTGCTTTTCAAAATCGGTGCTAGAATGCTTGTCTAATCCGCATTCGCCCACAGCAATAAATCGTTTATCGTTAGACCATACTTCCAGTTTCGATAACATGTCTTCTGAAAACGTGTCGGCATGCCACGGATGAATCCCGACAGAGCAAAATGCTTGTTTATCGGACGCGAAGAAGTCCTCAGCTTCGTCGAAAGTTAGATTTCTAACGGATATATGGGAAGCTGTCGAATGGTTAGAGTGTGTGTGAATGTCTACAAGCACGATGATTTTAATTGGAAAATGGATTACAAAAGTAATGAAATCTAATTGTATTTAGATTTTTTGATGCTGTGCAATTATATACTTATCAATTACATGTGCGTTGTGAAGAGTTTGAACATAAATGATATTATTTTAGAAGTTAAATACTCATTCGCAAATATGAATGGTTGTAGACTGCTTTAGATAGGAAGTGATAAAACACATAGAGCACATAGGCACATAAAATATTACATTATCGAACTGTCCTCCTCAATCAGAAAAAAGGACACATAGTTATAAAACTACGTTTTATAATACAAAAATAGCTGGATTACAGCTTTTGTCTACTCCCTCAATACTTCAAATCTATGTGTCTGCCAAAGGCAGATTTTTATAATTTTATCCAAAGAAACTCTATGTGGCTATGTGGTTTGAAATTTTCTGTTTGTACTTACCACTCTATTCGGTAATTCAAATATGCTACCACATTATGTTCTGACCATTAATTAGTTGCGAATAATCTCCGTTTTTTCATCGAAAACTAGTATCTTTGCGCTCCCATTTTGGAATAAATAATCAAAACGAAAACAATAAGATGAATACAACAGAATTATTCAGCACTTTGCCCTATAAAGTTGCGGATATGTCGCAAGCTGATTTTGGACGAAAAGAAATAGAATTAGCCGAAAAAGAAATGCCGGGTTTGATGGCATTACGTAAAAAATATGGAGTGGAAAAGCCATTGAAAGGTGCTCGTATTATGGGCTCGCTTCACATGACTATCCAAACAGCAGTGCTTATCGAAACCTTGGTGGAACTTGGTGCTGAAGTACGTTGGTGTAGCTGTAATATCTATTCTACTCAGGACCATGCTGCTGCTGCAATTGCTGCTGCCGGTGTTCCGGTTTTTGCATGGAAAGGCGAAACGTTGGAAGAATATTGGTGGTGTACGTTGCAAGCTCTTACTTTCGACGGTCACAAAGGTCCGAACGTAATTGTTGACGATGGTGGTGACGCTACTATGATGATTCACGTGGGTGTAGCTGCTGAAAAAGATGCTGTAGCATTGGACAAAAAAGCCGATGGTGATGATGAGCGTTTGTTGTACGCTATCTTGAAAGATGTTTTAAAAGAAGATAATGGTATCTGGACGCGTATGATTCCTGAACTACGTGGTGTGTCCGAAGAAACCACTACCGGTGTTCACCGTTTGTACCAAATGTTGGAAGAGGGTTCATTGTTGTTCCCAGCTTTCAACGTGAATGACTCGGTAACCAAATCGAAATTCGATAACCTTTACGGCTGTCGCGAATCATTGGCCGACGGTATCAAACGTGCTACCGACATTATGTTGGCCGGCAAAGTGGTGGTAGTTTGTGGTTATGGTGATGTTGGAAAAGGTTGTGCCCGTTCGATGGTGGCTTACGGTGCCCGCGTTATCGTAACCGAGATTGACCCGATTTGTGCTTTGCAAGCTTCGATGGAAGGTTTTCAGGTAACTACTATTGAAGAGGCATTGGCAGAAGGAAATATCTACGTAACCACTACCGGAAACAAAGATATTATCCGCATCGAGCATATTGCCAAAATGAAAGATGCAGCTATCATTTGCAATATTGGTCACTTCGACAATGAAATTCAAGTGGAGAAATTGAAACAATATCCGGGTATTGAATGTGTAAACATTAAACCTCAGGTTGACAAATATATTTTCCCTGATGGAAAGTGTGTATTGTTGTTGGCCGATGGTCGTTTAGTGAATCTTGGTTGTGCTACCGGTCACCCTTCGTTTGTAATGAGTAATTCATTTACCAACCAAACATTGGCACAAATTGAATTATTTACCAAGGATTATCCTGTAGATGTGTATCGCTTACCAAAACATTTGGATGAAGAGGTGGCACGCTTGCACTTAGAGCAATTGGGAGTGAAACTTACCGTTCTTACTCCGGAACAAGCTGCTTATATTGGCGTTGATGCCAATGGGCCATACAAACCGGAGCATTACAGATACTAACAAATTATTAATAGACTAAACATAAAAGCCGCATTCATTGATTTGAATGCGGCTTTTATGTTCGGCATTAAGTGAATAAGAAACAGATTTGCGTTGTTTAGACTTTGTGCTGCGGCAGAGCGATGACTTCCGTTTTTCAACTCTCATTTTCAGCTCCATACAGCATGCTCCGAAATGCCGGTTATATGAACGATTATTGGATGTAATTCGGTCTAAAGTTTAACACCGATATTCCACAATTGCAAAGCTAAGTATTTGAAAAGCGAATGTTTTATAGTACTTTTGCAGAAAATTTATAATTTGCCATACTGTTTTCAAAAATGGTTATGCTTTGCTCTCTTTTGATAATGAAAAATTCAGAGCGATAACCAGTTAGAAAATAAAAACACATAACTCTACGCATGAACACAATTCAAATTCTAGACAAAAAATTTGCACTCTCTATACCCGAAGCGGAAATTCAGGCAGCTGTTCGCAAAGTGGCTGAAGCCATTAATCACGACATCGCTAATACAAATCCACTTTTCATTTGTGTTCTTAATGGAGCATTTATGTTTGCAGGTGATTTGATGAAGTCAATCAATTTTCCCTGCGAAATTACTTTCGTGAAACTTTCGTCGTACGAGGGTTTTACTACTACCGGAAATGTAAAAGAAGTTATCGGGCTGAGCGAAAGTGTAGTAGGTCGCAATGTTGTGGTGGTGGAAGATATTGTTGATACTGGCATTACTATGGAGCGTATTCTTAGCTCCCTTAAAACAAAAGGTGCTAACGAAATTCGCGTGGCTACTTTCCTGCAAAAACCGGATGCGTTGCAACGTGATATCACAATCGACTATGTGGCGATGAGAATTCCTAACGATTTTATTGTTGGGTATGGTTTGGACTACGATGGTTACGGCCGCAATTTGAAAGATATTTACACAGTAGTGGAGGAGTAAGCAGTTGAGATTTCTGTAGTATAAAAAAGGCCCTCTTTGAAATAAATTGAACAATTCACAGTTCGAAGCTAATTCCATAGGTATTATTCTGCTTCGTGAAACTTAATATTTAAATATAAAAAAGAATGTTGAACATTATTATTTGTGGTGCTCCAGGATGTGGAAAAGGCACACAAAGCGATTTGATTGTTGAGAAGTATGCGTTAAAACACCTTTCAACCGGCGATTTACTCCGTAAAGAAATTGGAGAGAAAACTCAATTGGGCTTAGAAGCCGAAAAATTTATTTCGTTAGGCAACCTGGTTCCTGACCAAATGATTATTGACATGATTACAAATGCAGTGAATGCATTACCAGCTAATTGCAACGGGATTATTCTTGACGGATTTCCACGCACAGTGGCTCAAGCTGAAGCATTGGAAGCTTTATTGAATAGCATTAACAAGCCAACAACCGTTTTGCTTGACTTGAGAGTTGACGAAGATGAACTCATTACTCGTTTGTTGAAACGCGGCGAAACTTCGGGACGTAGCGATGATAATTTGGAAACAATTAAAAAGCGTTTGGAAGTGTACGAAAAGAACACTGCTCCGGTAAGCGATTACTACAAAAATCTAAATAAATATGCCGCTATCGAAGGCATGGGATCTATCGAAGATATCTTTGCCCGCATAGCAACAGCAATTGATTCTGCAAAGTAAAATCCGACTAAATATACCTATTTTCAACAAATTACGCTGGGAACTCTTCTCAGCGTAGTTTGTTATCCCTATAAATTGAGTACTTTTGTACCCTCATTCTAGCATCAAGAAGCATTAGTCTTGATTATTTATTCTTCATTCAAATACAAAAATGGCAAGTTCTAACTTTGTTGATTACGTAAAAATATATTGTCGTTCGGGCAAAGGTGGACCGGGTTCAAAGCATTTATACCGCGATAAGCTAACCCAGAAGGGTGGTCCCGACGGTGGCGATGGTGGACGTGGTGGTCATATCATTCTTCGTGGAAGCAAGAATCACTGGACGCTTATTCACCTGAAATATGCCCGCCATATTCATGCCGAAGATGGCGAAGGCGGTAGCCGCAGTCGTAGTTTTGGTAAAGAAGGTGAAGATAAGGTGATTGAAGTGCCTTGTGGAACGGTGGTTTATGATGCCGAAACCGGCGAATATCTTTGCGACATCAAAGACGATGGACAAGAGGTCATCATTTTTCCGGGTGGACGTGGCGGACGTGGTAACTGGCACTTTCGTACCGCTACCAATCAAACACCGCGCTTTGCACAACCGGGTGAAATGGGCATTGAAAAAACCATTATTCTGCAATTAAAAGTACTTGCTGATGTTGGTTTGGTAGGTTTCCCTAATGCAGGTAAATCCACTTTGTTGTCAGTTGTCTCGGCTGCAAAACCGGAGATTGCCAATTATCCGTTTACTACTCTTGTTCCCAATCTGGGTATCGTAACTTACCGTGACACACGTTCGTTTGTAATGGCCGATATTCCGGGAATTATCGAAGGAGCTTCGGAAGGTCGTGGGTTGGGATTACGCTTTTTACGTCATATCGAACGAAATTCAATTTTGTTGTTTATGATTCCTGCCGATTGCGATGATATTCAAAAGGAACACGATATATTGCTAAACGAATTGCAACAATATAATCCGGAACTTGTAGACAAGCAGCGCATACTTGCCATTACTAAATGCGATATGCTTGATGATGAGTTGATGGAAGAGATTAAGACTTTAGTGCCGAAAGATATTCAAACCGTATTTATTTCGTCATTGACAGGATTGGGTATTATGGAATTAAAAGACCTTATCTGGACCGAGATCAACAAAGAATCGAATAAAGTTGTGGAGATCACTCACCAACCAATGCATATTCCATACAAAGAAGTGGAAGAAGAAGAGGAAGAGGAGGAAGATGAAGACGAAGATGATGACTTGAGCCAATACAAAGGAATTGGATGGGATGAACTCTAATCAGTTACCAGTAATCAGTTATCAACAGTAAGTTGTGATTAGTTATAAGATTTTTGAAAAATACAATGAGATTGCCCATTTTTGTACCACCCGACAAGGCGGTACAAGCGTGGGCAATTATGCATCATTCAATTTGAGTCCGTTCTCGGGCGATGACCTACGTGCTGTGCTCAACAATCAGAGCAAACTTGCCGAATGGTTGGGCATTGATGCCGATAAAATTATACTGCCGTTTCAAACACATGGAACGGAAGTTCGAGAAATCAGCGACCGCTTTTTTGAACTTGCCGACGAAGAAAAAAGGGACTACCTGAACGGTGTGGATGCAATTTTTACCCGCATACCAAAAGTGTGCATTGGTGTCAGTACTGCCGACTGTGTCCCTATTTTGTTTTATGACCCAACAAAGCAGATTGTTGCTGCAGCTCATGCCGGCTGGCGAGGCACCTGCGGCAGAATAGCTGAAAAAACAATAAATGCATTAGCTGAAACGTATAGCTGTCATCCAAGTGATATTTTGGTGACAATCGGTCCTTCTATCTCAGCAAAAGTGTATGAAGTGGGGCAGGAAGTGGTGGATGACTTCGAGAGTGCTGGATTTGACATTTCAGAAATCATCAAGACAAGAGACAAATCCATTTACCTCGACTTATGGAAAGCTAACCAACAATTGCTTCTCAAAGCAGGGGTAGCAGCAGAAAATATTGAAGTGGCCGGTATTTGTACGTTTACCGAGCACGAACGGTTTTTCTCGGCTCGTCGACTGGGGATTAAATCGGGTCGGTTATTGAGTGGAATCATGTTGAAATAAAATGAATATTGAAATTTCAAATAGCATCAAACAGGTTTGTCCGCACTTAGCGTTGGCAATCATTACCTGCGAAGTAACGAACCCCGAGACTTCAGTAGCATTATGGGGTGAACTGGAGGGCGATATTCAACGGTTTCGCGAAACATACGCTTTAGAAGACATCAACAAGCGCCCAAGCATTGCTGCTACCCGTAGTATTTACAAATCATTGGGAAAAGATCCAAACCGCTATCGCCCATCGGCCGAAGCCTTGTGTCGCCGCATTATTCGGGGCATTCCGATTTATAAAGTCAGCACCCTGGTTGATATTATCAATCTGGTTTCCATTCGCAGTGGATTTTCCATTGGCGGTTTTGATGCTGATCTGATTCAGGGAGATATAAAGTTAGATGCCGGAACTGCTAACGATGATTTTGAAGCCATTGGCCGAGGCAAATTGAATGTGGAAGGACTGCCACTTTACAAAGACCGGATAGGTGGTATCGGTACGCCGACAAGCGATAACGAGCGTACCAAGCTCTCGGCAGATACAACACGGTTATTGGTTGTGATAAATGGATACAGCGGCGAGAATGGGCTTATGGAAGCTGCAAACCACTGCATTCAATTGTTGGAAAAATATGCTGCAATGGGGAAATGCGAAGTGAGCATAATTAAATAGTTTCCTGATTTGCGCGCAACGTATGCTGAAATCCGATTTTGAGATAAAAAGACTCGACGTCGAATGATTTTGTCTCAGTGTCGAGAGAAATTTACTTGTTGCCGAGAAACATTTACTCAAATTTGAGAAAAAATTACTCGGTATTGAGAAAAAATTACTCAACATTGAGTGATTTTACCTCGACATCAAGAAAATTTTACTCGATCTTGAATAAATTTTACTCGATGATGGGTGAATTTTATTCAATAGGCATTTAATCCCCCAAATCAGTCATTATTTTTTCCAAATCTTCGTCCAACTGATGCAGTTGTTTTTTACAAAACTCCATCAACACAGCGGCACGTTTCACCTTTTCTGAAATCAGATCCATGTTTATTTCGGAATTGCTTTCCAATTCTGCCAGAATAGTTTCAAGCTCGGCAACAGCTTCGGTATATGTAAGTTTTAGTTTGCTCATAAATGGTTGATTGGTTCAATGGTTAATTGGTTGAATGGTCACTCTATTCGTCGGAGAAATGCACCAGCACATGTCGGTAGGAAGTAAATATCTTCGACTTGGACACGTATCCCACGTAGCACTTGTTATCGTCCACTACCGGTAAATTCCATGCTCCGGTATCTTCAAAAATCTCCATCACCTTTTCCATCGATAAATTCTGATTTAGCGTGGCAGGTGGCGAAATCATCAGCTTTTGAACGGTGAATCGGTTGTATAAGTCGGGGCGGAACATGATATTGCGGACTTCATCCAACAATACAACGCCTACTAACTTATTGGTATCGGGATTTACCACCGGAAAGATGTTCCGTTTTGATAACGAAATAACCTTCACCAGTTCTCCTAAGGTCATTTTGGGCGCTAGTTGTGTGAGGTCGGTCTCAATCACATTTTCCATTTTCAATAAGGTAAGTACTGCTCTGTCTTTGTGATGGGTGAGTAATTCGCCCTTTTGTGCCAACCGCATGGCGTATAAGCTGTGTGGCTCGAACAGGATAATGGTAAGATATGACACTGTGGATACAATCATAAGCGTCATAAATAAATTATATCCCCCTGTTAGTTCTGCGATAAGAAAAATACCGGTAAGTGGCGCATGCATTACACCGGACATAAGTCCCGACATGCCCGCCAAAGCAAAATTACCTTCAGGCATTGCAATTCCAAAGGTGTTGAAAACGCGAGCCACTACGAAACCAGTCAGGCAGCCTATGAAAAGCGATGGTGCAAAAATACCGCCCACGCCGCCGGAACTGGTAGTGGCGGTAGCAGCAAAAATTTTAAAGATAATTATTAGAACCAAATAAGTAACTAATACCCACGGACTGTTGCCAAAACCGAGGAAGAAACTTCGGTCGAGAGCAGAAGCCGAATGACCGTTGAGAAGCGAAACTATGGTTTCATACCCTTCGCCATAGAGTGGAGGAAAGATGAAAATAAGAATACTTAGCGTTATGCCACCAACTGCAATTTTGAGATAGGGCTTTCTCAGTTTTCGGAAAAATTTTTCCAATCGGTTCATTCCACGGGTGAAATATAGCGAAACAAGGCCACAGACTATTCCCAGTAGAATCAGATAAGGTATGCGTTCAATTGCAAATGGCTGATAGGTGTTGAATTTGAACATGGCTTCGCTCCCGGAAAAGAAATACGCAAGGGAGGTGGCAGTAACTGAAGATATTAATAGCGGCACAATGGCGGTCAATGTCATGTCGAGCATGAGTACTTCGAGCGTAAAAACCAGTCCGGCTATCGGAGCCTTGAAAATGCCGCCAATAGCACCTGCAGCACCACAACCGACCAACAGCATAAGGGTTTTTTGATCCATCTTGAAGAACTTTCCAAGATTAGAACCAATGGAAGAACCGGTAAGTACAATCGGTGCCTCGGCTCCAACCGATCCACCAAAGCCAATGGTGATGGAGCTACCTACGAGCGATGTCCATGTGTTGTGGAGTTTTAGGATGCTTTTTCGCTGAGAAATAGCATAAAGAATCCGTGTAACTCCATGACTGATGTCGTCTTTCACAATATGACGAACAAATAGAGAGGTGATTAAAATCCCAATGGCCGGAAATACCAAATACCAATAGTTTACATCGTGACGACTGAAGCTGTCAGTAAGTAAACGTTGAATAAGGTGAATGATTGATTTGAGTAGAAAAGCCGAGATGGCGGTAAAAATCCCTACCACAAAGCTTAGAATGATAATAAACTGACGCTGTGGAATATTCTTTTCACGCCATGAAAGTAATCTGATATACCAACTTCTATTTTCCATATCTAAAAAAAACTATATACGAAGATACGGAAAAAATTTGAATTGTAGTGTTGCCTTTTGAAGATTATCAGATGCCTTTACCTCTCAGGATGGTTTCGAAAGTATAGATCAGAATCTTTATGTCGTTGAATATAGACATGTTTTCAAGGTAGATAATGTCGTAATTCAGTCGTTCTATCATTTTATCAATCGTATCGGTATATCCTATTTTTATGGGTCCCCACGAAGTTAAACCCGGACGAATTTTGTATAATAGGCAGTAATAGGGTGCTTCGGTGATAATCTGATTAATATAAAATTTTCGCTCCGGACGCGGTCCCACCAGACTCATGTCGCCTTTGAGTATATTCCAGAACTGCGGTATCTCATCTATTCTGTATTTTCTGAAAAGCTTTCCAACTTCTGTGATTCGCTCATCCTCTTCACTGCTCAGTTGCGGAACTTTGCCTTCGGAATCAATCTGCATTGTTCTTAGCTTAAGAATGTTGAAAGGTCGTCCAAACCTGCCGATGCGCTCTTGTCTGTAAAAAACAGGGCCTTTGGAATCTCTTTTGATGCGAACCATAAAGTAAAGCAGAAAAGGGGATGATAGCAGAAGTGCCAGTGTCGAAATGATAATGTCGAGAAAACGTTTTACGCATGCCTGCCAGTCGGACATCGATAACTGGGTGATGCTTACCAGTGGAATAGTTCCCATGTGCGATATCTTCGCGCTACCGGTCAAGATTTCATACAGTCGTGGTGTAAATTGAATGTCAATATCGAACTGGTAAAGTAGATTGATGATATTGAACAATTGCTTTTCGTCTGCCTTCTCGTCCAGCGACACAATTGCTTCCTGAATGTTGTATTTTTTGATGATGTTTGCTATTTGCGACATGTCACCAAGTATTTTATCTGATGTGTCGATTTGCTGTTTGCTGGTAGATATAAATCCGGTAAAGGTGTTGTAGTGAGCATGCTCTGTTATGTCGTCGGCAATTTTGTGAGCTAAATCGTTTGTTCCGATGACCAGGGTGTTTATAGTCCATATTTTTGTGGCGAAGTAGCGATTTACCTGCGAAAATACAAGTGAACGAAAGAAAAAAGTAAACCCAAAAAGCAAACCGAATAAGACCA
>RRZU011881864.1_pt1 | contig 14741 bp, 9 predicted proteins | sample 2165561 | NCBI WGS metagenome assembly RRZU01 (sample SAMN10456909, study PRJNA506462) | wastewater metagenome | isolation source: wastewater sludge | place: USA: Moscow, Idaho
ATATTGCCGACGATGGCCATGTCCTTCATCGCGCGCACATGCTCGATGCGGATCACGTCCTTGTTGCCGGTGGTGGTGATGAAGATGTCGGCGCTGTCGGCCACATCCTCAAGCGTCACCACCTCGAACCCGTCCATGGCGGCTTGCAGGGCGCAGATCGGATCGACCTCGGTCACCTTGACGCGGGCGCCGGCGCCGCGCAGGCTTGCGGCCGAGCCCTTGCCCACATCGCCGTAACCGCAGACCACAGCGACCTTGCCGGCCATCATCACGTCGGTCGCGCGGCGGATCGCATCGACCAGCGACTCCTTGCAGCCATAGAGGTTGTCGAATTTCGACTTGGTGACGCTGTCATTGACGTTGATCGCCGGGAAGGGCAGCAGCCCTTTCTTGTGCAGGTCGTAAAGGCGGTGAACGCCGGTGGTGGTTTCCTCAGAGACGCCGCGGATCGCGTCGCGCTGTTTGGTGAACCAGCCGGGGCTTGCGGCCAGACGCTTCTTGATCTGGGCGAAAAGCGCCTCTTCCTCTTCGCTGGTCGGGGTTTCGATCAGCGCGGTCTCGCCGGCCTCGACCCGGGCGCCCAGCAGGATGTACATGGTGGCGTCGCCGCCATCGTCCAGGATCATGTTCGCGGGGCCTTCGGCGAACTGGAAGATCTGGTCGGTATAGGTCCAGTATTCGGGCAGCGTCTCGCCCTTGATGGCAAAGACCGGGATGCCGGCCGCCGCAATCGCCGCCGCCGCGTGATCCTGGGTCGAGAAGATGTTGCACGAGGCCCAGCGGACCTGCGCCCCAAGGGCCGTCAGCGTTTCGATCAGCACGGCGGTCTGCACGGTCATGTGCAGGCTGCCGGCGATGCGCGCGCCCTTCAGCGGCTGCGCGGCGCCATATTCGGCGCGCAGCGCCATCAGGCCCGGCATTTCGGTTTCGGCGATATCCAGTTCCTTGCGGCCAAAGGCGGCCAGCGTGATGTCCTTGATGATGTGATCGGCCATGAGGCACCCTTGCAAATATGATTGGCGGGGCCTTTAGCATCCTGCGCCCATATCTGCAAACACGGGTGTCAGCCGTTCAACCCTGACGTGCCGAAAAAGACCTGTGGGCTGGTGCGGTCGCTATAGCCGACCCCCGAGGCGATGACGCAGCTTGTCGCGTCGGCGCGCTCAAGCACCATGGTCCAGGTTCCCATCCGGTCCGAGCCCCAAAGCGCGATCCCCTGCGCGCCGGTCGCGACCTTTCTTTCGCCGAAGTCATCAGCCAGCGCCTGCGCCATGGCGGTCTGACGGTCGCACCACGGCTGGTCGCCGGTCGCCTGCGCGGACAAGGGCAGCGTCTGCGCCATCCGGGCGACGGCGCCGGGCGTCATGCCCTCCATCGCCGACCAGCCGCGCGGATGCGCAAGGTTGTCCGCGCGCGAGGTGACGGCCGCCATGGCCGGCAGCGCCAGCGCCAGCGTCATCGCGGCCAGGGTGGCGATCCGGGTTGCCTTTGCTGTCATCATTGCGTGAAACCTTTCGCATTCGCGTCCGATCTGCCGGGAAAACCCGCATGGCAGCGTGGCGGTTCCCGAAAGGTTCCCCACGCACGCGCTTGTGAGCGCTAGCAGAGCGGGCCACGATGCCCTAGAACTGGTCTTCAGGGTTGTGCAGGGGGAAAGATCATGGCGTTCTTGCTGGCGGATGTGGGTGGCACCAATGCGCGCATGGCGCTGGCGCGCGACGGCGCCATCGATGCGGCGTCGATCACGCGGTTTCGCGGCGACGACCATGGCAGCTTTGATGAGGTGGTGCGGATTTATCTGGACCAGCAGGGCAATCCCGCCATCGAGGCGGTCTGCATCGACGTGGCAGGCCCCGTCTCGGGCGGGCAGGCGCGGCTGACCAATCGCGACTGGGACTTCACCGAAGAACGGCTGTGCAAGCTGACCGGCGCGCCCCGCGCGCGGCTGATCAACGACCTGATCGCGCTGGGCTATGCGACCCCGGCGCTGCGGGGCGATGCGGCGGGCTTTCTGCGCCTTGGGCCCCAGGGCGTGGCGACCAACGGTCAGCGGCTGGTGGTGAACGCCGGCACCGGCTTCAACGTCTGCGCGGTGAAGGTGCTGCCCGACGGCGGCATCGCCTGCCTTGAGGCCGAGGAAGGCCATACCCGCCTGCCGCTCTCTGTCGCGATCCCGCTGATCGAGGCGCTGGGCGCCGAAGACGCCGCAAAGCACGATTCGGTCGAAGAGCTTTTCGCCGGCCGCGGTCTGGCGCGGCTGCATGCGCTGCGCGCCAGGGTGCCGCAGGCCCGGGCCGAGGACGTGGTCGCCGCCGCCACCGCCGGCGACCCCGAGGCCGAGGCGACCTGCGCCCTTTACGCCCGGCTTTTCGGGCTGCTCTGCCGCGAACTGGCGCTGCGTTTCATGCCGATGGAGGGGATGTTCCTGACCGGCAGCGTGGCGCGTTCCTCGGTCGAGCGCTTCGCGATCTTCGAAGAGGCATTCCTGTCGGACCCGCTGATGGGACAGATCACGCGCGCGGTGCCGGTGGGCGTCATCCGTGACGATCTGGCCGCTTTGCATGGCTGTTTGGCCGCACTTGGGTGAAAAATCGCCGGATTCGGCCCGCAAAGCTGGATTCCGTTAACCTTCCCTGCAATGCTGCCCCGCAAAACCGCGAAAAGCAGGGCAGGCAATGACGAACTGGATGAAGGCAGGGATGACTGCCGCGATCGTGCTTGGCACGGGCGCGGGCGTGGTGCTGGCGCAGTCTTCGGGGTCTTCTGGTTCGTCAGGCTCAGGCTCGTCGGGGTCTTCAGGGTCATCGGGGTCGTCATCCTCGGCGGCGTCCTCGCCGTTTTCGGGCTGGTTCGGCGGGTCCAAGGGCAACGATGCCTCGCCCGTGGATCTGGATTTCCGCATCAAGGGCGGCGGCGACAACCTGCTGGGCGAGATCCGCGCCACCTCGCTGTTGGTCAGCGCCCAGCAAGAGGGGCGGGTGACCGGCCAGGACATCCTGGCCGCCGCGCGGGGCGATTACGCGCGGATTCTGGGCGTGCTTTACGACGACGGCTATTATTCCAGCGTCATCGACATCGCGCTGGACGGGGTCGAGGCCGCCAGCGTCGCGCCGCTGGATGCGCCCAAGGTGGTCCACAAGGTCGTCATCACCGTCGATGCCGGGCCGCAGTTCCACTATAGCCGCGCCGATATCGGGCCGGTGGCGCCAAGGACGCACCTGCCGCCGAATTACCGCACGGGTTCGATCGCGCGCACCGGCGAGATGAAGCGCGCCGCCACCGCCGCCGTCGAGGGCTGGCGCGACGTGGGCTATGCCAAGGCCACGGTCGAGGAAACCGACATCACCGCCGATCACAACACCAACCTTGTCGACAGCCGCATCATTCTTGCGCCCGGCCCGGAACTGCGCTTCGGCAAGCTTGGCATTCGCGGCAACAAGCGGCTGGACCCGCGCCGGCTGCGCAAGATGACCGGCTATCCCGAGGGCCAGCGCTTCGACCCCGAGGAAATGGACGACATGCGCAAGCGGCTGCGCCGCACCGGCATCTTTTCGGCCATCACCGTCAGCGAGGCCGAGCAGCCGAACCCCGACGGCACGCTGGACATGGACCTGCTGGTGGTCGAGGAAAAGCTGCGTCGTCTGGGCGGCGGCTTTGAATATTCCAACACCGACGGGCTGTCGCTGACCGGCTACTGGATCAACCGCAACCTGTTCCGGGGCGGCGAAAGGCTGCGCATCGATGCCTCGGTCGCGGGTATCGGCGCGGGCGACATGGACTATATCCTGGGCGCGCGGCTTGACCGGCCGGCGACGCTGAACGCCGATACCACCGCCTATGTCGATGCCGGCATCGGCAAGCTGACCGAGGACGACTACGACCTGAAATATGCCGAGTTCGGCTTTGGTCTGACCTATATTCCCAGCGACGAATTCACCGCCGATGTCGAATTGCAATACCGGGCGCTGCGGGCCTCGGACGAATCGGGCGTGACGAATTTCCGGCTGCTGGCGCTGCCGATGTCGGCGACGCTGGACATGCGGCAGGTCGAAAAGACCGACGCGAAAAGCGGCTACTGGCTGCAAGGAATGCTGACGCCCTTTCTTGGCTTGCAGAACGAAACCGGCAGCGGTGCGCAGGTGGTGGCCGAAAGCCGCATCTACAAAAGCTTCGGCAAGGACGACCGCTTCACGCTGGCCGGCCGCGCGCGGCTGGGCACCGTTCTTGGCCCCGAGATCCAGGAAGTGCCGCGCGACTATCTGTTCTATTCCGGCGGGGGTGGCACCGTGCGCGGGCAACCCTATCAATCGCTTGGCGTCGAGGTCATTCCGGGCGACGATGGTCCGATCAAGACCGGCGGCATGAGCGTGGTGAACCTGACCGCCGAACTGCGCATGCAGGTGCGCGAAAAGATCGGCACCGCCTTTTTCATCGATGCGGGCCGGGTCTGGGCAGATAGCGGTTTTTCGGGCAACACCGACTGGCAGGCCGGCGCCGGGGCGGGCATCCGCTACAAGACGCCGATCGGGCCGCTGCGCCTTGATCTGGCCGTGCCGGTGGGCGGCGGCTATGACGATGGCGGCGGATTACAGGTCTATATCGGACTGGGGCAGGCATTCTGATGCGCGATCTGGCTTATCGTATTCTTTTCGCAATCTGTCTTGCGCTGGCGCTGCCCCTGGCGGTGCCCGCGGCCTTTGCGCAGGACGCCACGACCGCGCCGGACCAGTCCGAGGACGACAAGGGCTTCATCACCCGCCTGCTTGAGGACAACCTGTCCGGCGCCGGCCGCAAGGTGGTGATCGACGGCTTCAAGGGGGCGCTGTCTTCGCGCGCGACCTTCTCGCGCATGACGATTTCCGATGACAACGGCATCTGGATCACCATTGAAAACGGCGCCATGCACTGGAGCCGCACCGCGCTTCTGACCGGCAATGTCCATATCAACGAACTGTCGGCCGACCGCATCATCATGCCGCGCCTGCCCGGCAGCAGCGCCAGCGCCCCGCAGGCCGAGACCAAGGAATTCGCGCTGCCGCAACTGCCGGTCAGCGTGAATATCGAGAAACTGTCCTTTGGCCGCGTCGAACTGGGCAAGGACGTGATCGGGCAAGAGGCGGTGCTGGCCGTAGACGGCAGCATGAACCTTGACGGCGGCGAGGGCGCGACCAAACTGACCATCAACCGCGTCGACGGGCCGCGCGGCCAGTTCGCGCTGGATGCCAGCTTCTCGAACGATACGCGCGTGCTGGGCCTTGATCTGAAACTGGACGAGGATCGCAACGGTCTTTTCGCCAATATCGTCGATCTTTACGGCCGCCCCGCCGTCAATGCCGAGATCAAGGGCCAGGGCCCGCTGTCGAACTATGTCGCCGATATCTCGCTGGCGACCGATGGCCAGCCGCGCGTCACCGGCAATGTCGCGGTGACCGCGCAGCAGCAGGGCGGCGTGGCCGGCACCAGCTTCCGCGTTCAGGTCGGCGGCGACGTGGCTGCGCTGGCCCCGCCCGAACACAAGCCCTTTTTCGGCAGCCAGTCGCAGCTTCTGGCCGAGGGCTGGGCCGGCGCCGACGGGCGCTTGCTGATCCCCTCGCTGAACCTGACCACCGAGGCGCTGAAGCTGACGGGCGATATCGCCACGACCGCGAAGGGCGCGCCGGAAAGCATCCATCTGACGATGCTTCTGGGCGCGGATGCGGGCGCCACGCAACTGCCGGTCCTGCTGCCATGGGCCGACCGGCCCACCACCGTGCGCGCCGGGAACCTGCGGCTGGACTATGACGCGGCGCAGGGCGCGGGCTGGGTGCTGAAGGGCAAGGTCAGCGATATCGTCCGCGACGACGTCTCGCTGGCCGAGGAACGCATGGACGGGCGCGGCCGCATCGTGCTGACCGCCGATCAGGCGCTGCAAGAGGTGCGCGGCTGGGTCGCCTTCGGCATGGACGGGCTCAAGCCCACCGACACCGCGCTGGCCGAGGCGCTTGGCAATACGCTGAACGGCGGCCTGAACTTTGCCTTCAGCCCCGGCAATGCGCTGAAGTTCTGGGGCATGAACATCAACGGCGACGAATTCGGCTTTACCGGCAATGTCGACGTGTCGGGGCTGAAAACCGGGATCACGCTGTCGGGCGACGTGAATGCCCGCCACAGCAATCTTGCCCGCTTCTCGAAGGTGGCGGCGCGGGATCTGGGCGGCTCGGCCGATGCGCATGTGAAGGGCAGCTATACCCTGCTGAGCAAAAGCTTCGATATCGAGGCCGAGATTCTGGGCAGCGACATCGGCATCGGCCAGGCCCATGCCGACCGGATGCTGAAAGGTCAGTCGAAAATCGAGATCAGCGCCCGGCGTGATACCTCGGGGATCAATCTGCGCAAGTTTCTGGTGAATGCACAGAACCTGACCGCGCAGGCGCAGGGGCGGCTGGACAGTTTCTCCAGCAGCCTGACGGCGCATGTGGAAATGCCCGACCTGTCGGTGGCCGATCCCAAGATGTCGGGGGCGTTTCGCACCGATGCCAAGGTGACCGGCGCCGCGGGCAAGCGCGCCATCACCCTGACCGGCGAGGCGCAGGATCTGGTGATCGGTCAGGCGGCGCTGGACGGCGCGCTGAAAGGCCAGACCGCCCTGACCATCGAGGCGGTCGAGGTCAGCGGTGCCTATCACGTCCAGCAGTTCCAGCTGTCGAACCCGCAGATCACCGCCCATGGCGCCGGGGTGTTCTCGGACACCATGATGGATGGGCAGCTCAATGTCGCGATGCCCGACCTTGCGGTGCTGGGGCAGGGGCTTTCGGGCGGGCTGACCGCGCAGGCCGAGGTCAAGCAGGACGGCACCGTGCGCAAGATCCAGTTGACCGGGCGCGGCACCGACCTGCTGCTGGGGCAGAAGGACGTGGGCAACGCCCTGCCCGGCGACACCGACCTGACGCTTTCCGCGCAAGAGGATGGCGGCGTCCTGACCATCGACGCCTTCAACCTGAAGAACGACCAGATCAGCGCCACCGCGCAGGGCAAGCTGGGCGGCGCGGGCACCGACCTGACCGGGCAGGTGGACGTGCAGTCCCTGGCCAGCCTTGGCCGCGGCTGGCAGGGCGCCTTGCAAGCGCAGGGCAGTTTCAAGGATGACGGCACCGGCACCCGCAAGCTGGACGTGACCGGCACCGCGCAGAACCTGAACTTCGGGCAGGCGCAGGTCGATGGCGCGCTGGCCGGCCAGACGCAGCTTGCCCTGCAAGGCAGCGAGCGCGCCGGCGTATTCACCATCGACACCGCGACCGTGCAGAACCCGCGCCTGAACATCGGCGCCACCGGCAAGGTCGGCATCGGTGCGGCGGGCAAGGGGGCGACGGATGTGACCGCGGTGCTGAAGGCCGCGGACCTGCGCTTTCTTGGCCGCGGCTTCCGCGGCGGCGTCGATCTGACGGCCGAGGTCGCGGAAAAGCCCGATGGCAGCCGCGCCATCACCGCCAAGGGCAGCGCCAAGGGTCTTGGCATCGGCAACCCCAAGGCCGATGCGGTGCTGGCCGGGACCACCACGCTGGACCTTGCCGCCACGCAGAAAACCGATGGCAGCTTTGTCGTCGGCCGGCTGCGCGCCGGGAACAGCCAGTTCAGCATCGCGGGCGATGGCAGCCCGACCACCGGCCTGAACATCGACGCCAAACTGAACAACCTTGAACTGCTGGTGCTGGGCTTCCCCGGCCCGGCCGAGATCAAGGGCACCGTCCACAATACCGGCCCCAACTATGAGGTGAACCTGTCCGCCACCGGCCCCGGCGACAGCAAGGCGCGCGCCACCGGCAGCATTGCGACCAGCCTTGCCTCGGCCAATCTTCAGGTCTCGGGCAGCGGCAATGCCGCCGCGGCGAACCTGTTCCTGCGCACCCGCAGCGTCGAGGGGCCGGTCAGCTTCGATCTGCGGATGAACGGCAAGCCGTCGCTGGAATCGCTGACCGGGCGGGCCTCGCTGAATGGCGGCCGGCTGGCCGATCCGCGCTTCGGTCTCAGCATCGACAACCTTGACGCCAAGGCCGATTTCAGCGGCGGGCGGATCAATGTCGATGTGCGCGGCGCGGTCGAGGCCGGGGGCACGGTGACCGTGACCGGCCCGATCTCGCTGGCCGGCGACCGCGAGATGAACCTGGACGTGCGGCTGAACAATATCGTGCTGCGCGACCCGACGCTGTATGAAACGCGTGCCAGCGGCCGGATCATGGTCGGCGGCTCGCAAAAGGCCGGGCCGCTGGTCACGGGCCGCATCGACGTCGCCCGGATGGAGCTGCGCATCCCCTCGACCGGGCTGGGCGGGGCGAAGTCGATCCCCGATATCAAGCATCTGGGCGAACGCCCGCCGCAGCGCCAGACCCGCGCCAAGGCCGGGCTGCTGCCCTTTCCCAGCGAAGCCTCGCGCGAGGCGGGGATGGCCGCGCCGCCGGCAACGCCGCCTGCGCATCCGGCGCGCTTCGACCTGACGATCTCGGCCCCGGACAAGGTCTTTATCCGCGGCCGCGGCGTCGATGCCGAACTGGGCGGCGAGATCCGCCTGACCGGCGATGCGGCGCGACCGATCCCCATCGGCCAGCTTGAACTGATCCGGGGCCGCGTCGATCTGCTGGGCAAGCGCTTCGACCTGACCGAGGGCCTGATCGAGATGCAGGGCAGCCTGATCCCCTTCATCCGGCTGGTGGCCGAGGCGCAGACGCAGGATCTGACCGCCTATATCACCATCGACGGCGAGGCGACCGACCCCGATATCACCTTCTCGTCCTCGCCCGACATGCCCGAGGAGGAGGTGATCTCGCAGCTTCTGTTCGGGCACGGGCTGGACAGCATCAGCGCCTTTCAGGCGGCGCAGCTTGCCAGCGCGGTGGCGACGCTGGCCGGCAAGGGCGGCGATGGCATCATCAGCAAGCTGCGCACCGAAACCGGGCTGGACGACCTTGACCTGACGACCGACGATCAGGGCAATGTCTCGGTCCGGGCCGGGAAATACCTGACCGATAACCTTTCCACGGATGTGCAGGTCGGCGGCGACGGCAAGACCAAGCTGGACCTGAACCTTGACATGTCAAAGACCCTGACCGCGCGCGGTTCCGTCGACAGCGAGGGCGAAAGCACCGTCGGGCTGTTTTACGAACGCGACTATTAAGCGGGCGGCCGAAAGGCCGCCTGGCCAGGGGCTTGACGGCGGGTATCGGAATCGTTAGCTGGCTAATGAAATCCATTAGCAGGCTAACGACCATGCCCGAGCGTGCGCTGACATTGTTCGAATCGATCCTGCAACTGCACCGGAACATCCGCGCCGGCTTTGAAACCCGCGTCCAGCGGCAAGGCCTGACCTATGCCCGCGCCCGGCTTCTGGCGGTGATCGGCCATAATCAGGGCGCCAGCCAGACCGAACTTGCGCAGCTTCTGGGGATCGAGACCCCGACCCTGAAGCGCCAGCTTGACGCGCTGGAAACGCTGGGTCTGGCCGAGCGCCGCCCCCTGCCCGAGGATGGCCGCAAGCACGCGATCTTTCTGACCGCCGCCGCCCGGGTCGAGCCGCTTCTGGCCTATCGCGCCGATGTCGAGGCGGCGCTGGCCGACGGCATCGCGCCCGAGGATCTGGCCACCACCCGCCGCGTGCTGGCGCAGATGGCCGCCAATGCCGAAAGGCTGAACCGGGAATGAGCGACAGCGCATCGTCAGCGCCGGCGACTGCGCCAGCGCCAGAGGCCAGCGCGGCGCCAGCGGCCGGGCCCGCAGCCCCGCCCGCGCCGCCGCCGCCCTTGCGGATCGCGCTGGCCTATATCGCCGCGGCCATCGTCATCGGCCTGACGCAGGGGCTGGCGCAAAGCTTTGTCACCACCAACATTGCCCAGATCGCGGGTGAGCTGGGCGTGACGACGACGCAGGCGACATGGCTGAGCGTGGCCTTTGCCGCGCCCCGCGCCTCGATGCCGATTCTGCTGATCAAGATCCGCACGCAATACGGGCTGCGCCGCTTTGCCGAAATCGCCATCGTCATCTATCTGGTGGTGGCGCTGGGGGCGCTGACGATTTCCGACCTGCGTTCGGCGCTGGTGATGCAGTTTCTGGCCGGGATGGCCTCGGCGCCGCTGTCCTCGCTGGCGTTCATGTACATGCTGCAACCGCTGTCGCCGAAATGGAAGATGCGGCTTGGCCTGCCGGTGGTCATGGCGACCGTGGCGCTGGGGCCGTCGGTGGCGCGCGTCATTTCGCCCGCGCTGATGGCGGATTCGGGCTGGACCGCCCTGCATACGATGACGCTGGGCATGGCGGCGGTATCGCTGGGGCTGGTCTATTGGCTGCCGCTGACCTCGCCGCCGCGGCAAAAGGTCATCGCCGGGCTGGATCTGGTAAGCTGGCTGTTGATCGCCATCGGCTTTGGCGGACTGACGGCGGTGTTTACCATGGGCGCGATCTATTGGTGGACCGAAATCCCGTGGCTGGGCTGGACGCTGGCCGCATCCATCGCCGCGCTGACGCTGGCCGCCATGATCGAGCTGAACCGCAAGGCGCCGCTGCTGGATGTCCGCTGGCTGGCCAGCCCCGCCATCCTGCATCTGACGGTGACGCTGCTGGTCTTTCGCCTGATCCTGTCCGAACAAAGCTCGGGCGCGCCGCGCATGTTCCAGGTGCTGGGGGTGACGCAGGACCAGCTTGTGACCATCTTTGCGGTGATTTCGGCCGGGACGGTGCTGGGGGCGCTGGCGCTGATCCCGTTCATGACGCCGAAGCGGGTGCCGCTGTTTCACGTCATCGCGCTGGCGCTGGTCGCGGTCGGTGCCTGGCTTGACAGCCATTCGACCATCGACACCCGCCCCGCGCAGATGATGCTGAGCCAGGGCATGATCGCATTCGCCGGCACGCTGTTTCTGGCGCCGGCGATGATGCAGGGGCTGATGTCGGCGCTGGCGCGGGGGCCGAACTATATCCTCAGCTTCATCATCGTGTTCCTGTCGACGCAAAGCCTTGGCGGTGTCATGGGCTCGGGCCTGTTCCTGACCTTCATCAACCACCGCCAGGCGCTGCACCTGCAACTGATGCGCGAGGAGCTGACCACCGCCGACCCGGTCGTCATGCAGGCCATCGGCCAGCGCGTGGCGGCGCTGACCTCGCAGATCGTCGATCCGGTGGCGCGGCAGGCGCAGGCGGTGGCGATGATCGCGCAGGACGCCACCAATCAGGCCTATGTCATGGCCTATAACGACGCTTACCAACTGACGGCACTGGTCGCGGCCTTCGCCTTCTGCGTGCTGGTCCTGCACATGTTCCGGGACTGGCTGGCGGCGCGTCTTTCGCCCGCCGCGCCCGCGCCCGCAACCGATCCCTCCAATCCCGCTTGAGTCCGCCAAGATGACCCGTAACCAACTGATCCCGACGCTGATCGCCTTTGCCGCCGGCCTCGCCGGTCTGCTGATCGTGCTTTACGCGTGGCACCTGCCGCCCTTTCAGTCCAGCAACCCACAGACCGAGAACGCCTATATCCGCGGCACCGTCACCAGCCTTGCGCCGCAGCTTTCGGGCTATGTCGCCGCGGTCGAGGTGCAGGATTTCCAGCCCGTGACGCAGGGGCAGGTGATCGCGCGCATCGACGACCGCCAGTATCGCCAGAAGCTGGCGCAGGCCCAGGCCGCCCTGCAAGGCGCCGAGGCGGCGCTGAAGATCCAGGATCAAAGCGTGCGTTCGGCGCAGGCCGGGCAGCAATCGGCCGAAGCCGCGCTGAGCGCGGCCGAAGCGGCGCGCGACACCGCAAAGTCGAACTGGGACCGCGCCAGCGCGCTGAAATCCCGCGGCGTCACCGCGCAAAGTTCGGCCGACCAGACCGAACTGTCGCTACGTCAGGCCGAGGCCGCCGTCACCCAGGCCGAAAGCGCCATCGCCGTCGCGCGTGAGAACGTCAACGGCGCCGAGGTCGGGCTGGCGGCGAAACAGGCGCAGATCGCCTCGGCCATGGCGGCGGTCGAGCTGGCGCAGATCGACCTGTCGAACACCGTCATCCACGCCCCCACCGCCGGGCGGCTGGGGCAGGTCAGCGTGCATGTCGGTCAATACGTCACCGCCGGCACGGCGCTGGTCAGCCTTGTCGGCAACGATGTCTGGGTGATCGCCAACTTTCGCGAGACCGAGCTGGCGGGCATCGCCGTCGGCGACCGCGCCAGCTTTACCGTGGACGCGATGCAGGGCCGGGTCTTTACCGGCACGGTCGAGTCCTTCTCGCCCGCCGCTGCGTCCGAATTCAGCCTGCTGTCGGCCTCGAACGCGACGGGGAACTTCACCAAGGTCGCGCAGCGCCTGCCGGTCCGCATCCGCATCGACCCCGGACAGGCGCAGGCCGGCTTTCTTGAGCCGGGCCTGTCGGTCGTCGTCACCGTCGACCAGCGCGCCGCCCCGCCAGACAAATCGGCGCGGGCCGGCGCGCTGATCGTCGGGCATGACGGCTAGCCGCGCGCCCGCGCCGCCTTGCGCAGTTGCAGCGGGCTGAGACCGCAAGCCTGCGAGACCGCGCGGCTGAGCGCCTCGGCCGAGCCATAGCCATAGCGGCGCGCGACGGTCTGGATGCGGTGGCCGCGCTCGATATCCTGCCGGGCAAGGACCAGGCGCCAGTTACGCAGATAGGCCAGCGGCGCCTGCCCGACCTTGTCGCGGAACAGTTCGGCAAAGCGGCTGATCGACAGCCCCGCCTCATCCGCCAGTGTCTCGACCCGCCACGGATGGCCGGGGCGGTCGTGCATGGCGACAATGGCACGGCTAAGGCGCGGATCGGCCAGCCCGCCCAGCAGGCCCGGCCGTGTCGCCCCCCGTTCGATCTGCAATCGCAGCAGGCGCACGATCAGCACCTCGCCCAGCCGATCCAGCACCGAGGGGCCGCCACAGCGCGGCGCCGCGATCTCGGCCAGCATCAGGGCGACGATGGCGCCGATCTCGGGGTCGTCTTGCAGCGGATGGTGGATGACGGCGGGCAGCGCCGCCAGCAAGGGATTGTCGCGCCCGCCCCAACTGACCGATGCGCGCAAAAGCACGGCATCGGTCGCGGTGCCCGGACGTGCGGGCTGGCCATCGACATGCAGCAGCAGGCTGGCAGGCGTCGCGTCCCGGCCAAGGATCAGCAGGTTCCCGCCCTCGCCATCGCAGGGGCGCACGCGCAGCGCAAAGCGCGACATCAGTGCCGACAGCCGGTCAAGGCGACCGCGTTCGGTGTTCACATCATGTTTTTCGGATTCTTCTGACATCAGCCACTGATACCCGTTCTGGGCAATCAAAACCAGTCCAGGGATGACCTTCATGCTGATGCCCCGCCAGAAAACCCCCGACCTGAGGCTGCCGACGCTGGATCACGGCACCTTCGACCTTGCCGCCGAGAAATCGCCACGCGGCACGGTGATCTGCTTTTATCGCGGGCTGCATTGCCCGATCTGTGCCACCTACCTGACCGAGTTTGAAAAGCGCGCCGACGATTTCGCCCGCCGCGGCGTCGGCACCATCGCGATCAGTTCGGACGGGCAGGACCGCGCCCGCGCCATGGCGCAGAAGATCGGCAATGGCGGACTGCGCATCGGCCACGACCTGAGCATCGCACAGGCGCGGGAATGGGGGCTTTATATCTCGGCGTCGCGCGGCGTCACCTCGATCGGAATCGAGGAACCGGCGCTGTTTTCCGAACCGGGCCTGTTCATGGTGACGCCGCAGCAGACGCTTTACTATGGCGCGGTCCAGACTATGCCCTTCGTGCGGCCGCATTTTGCAGAGCTGGTCGCGGCGCTGGATTTCGCCATCGCCCATGACTACCCGGCGCGGGGCGAATATCAGGGCGCGGCATAGGGAACGCTTGCCGCCCGTATTCTACGCCCGAAAGGGATGATACCATGAAAAAGGCCGGGTCGCTGGACCCGGCCTTGTCGTTTGCGGCCCCGTGGGCGGGGTGGGGCGGCGGGGCAGGGGGGTCACACCTCGGGGACCAGCACCTCGCGCTTGCCGACATGGTTGGCGGGGGTGACGACGCCCTGTTCTTCCATCTGTTCGACCAGACGCGCGGCCTTGTTATAGCCGATGGCCAGCTTGCGCTGGATGTAGCTGGTCGAGCATTTGCGGTCCTTGGCGACGATGGCCACGGCCATGTCGTAAAGCTCGGCATCGCCGCCCTCGCCGGTGGACAGGCCCAGCACCATGTCGATGCTGTCGGCGCGGTCCTCGTCCGGGCCCTCGACCACGCCCGACATGTAGCTGGGCGGGCCAAAGGATTTCAGGTGGTTGACGATCTCCTCGACCTCTTCATCGGAAACGAAGGGACCGTGGACGCGGGTGATCTTCGATCCGCCGGCCATGTAAAGCATGTCGCCCTGACCCAGCAGCTGTTCAGCGCCCTGTTCGCCAAGAATGGTGCGGCTGTCGATTTTCGAGGTGACCTGAAAGCTGATCCGGGTCGGGAAGTTCGCCTTGATCGTGCCGGTGATGACATCGACCGAGGGGCGCTGCGTCGCCATGATCAGGTGGATGCCCGAGGCGCGGGCCATCTGGGCAAGGCGCTGGATGCAGGCCTCGATTTCCTTGCCGGCGACCATCATCAGGTCGGCCATCTCGTCGACGATGACGACGATATCGGGGAAGGTCTGGGGCTGGAATTCCTCGGTCTCGAAGACCGGCTCGCCGGTATCCTCGTCAAAGCCGGTCTGGACGGTGCGCTTGAACATCTCGTTCTTGTCCAGCGCCTCGCGGACGCGGCCATTATAGCCCTC
>RRZU010016218.1_pt1 | contig 14731 bp, 17 predicted proteins | sample 2165561 | NCBI WGS metagenome assembly RRZU01 (sample SAMN10456909, study PRJNA506462) | wastewater metagenome | isolation source: wastewater sludge | place: USA: Moscow, Idaho
CTGGGTGTACAATCACCATATTCCACAACGAGCGCTTCAGCATCAAACGCCCATTGCAACATTGAAAGAGTGGCAAGAAAAGAGGCCAGATTTATTTTACAAGAACGTTATTAATCATACGGGACCTGACATCAATTTCCGCTCGGGTCGCAGATTGAATCCTGATGTCGATGAAAATCGCTGACTGGCAGGCTACAGACTGACTACCTGGTAAAACTAAAACTGGCGCGGGATCCTCTCGCGCCAGCTCAATCAAGCCTAGGACTTAGGACGCACCAACAATGCAGAACCCCACGACAAGCCGACACCAAAGCCTGATAACAAGGCATTGCGCCATTCATCATTAAAGGCATAGTGTTCAAGCAACATCGGAATGGATGACGACACAGTATTACCCGCACCGAACATATCTTTAATGACTTTACTGCCGTTATCACCTAAGCGCTTAGCAATGGCATCCACAATCGCACCGCTACCTTGGTGTAAACAAATCGCATCCACATCATCCATATGCATGCCCACTTCATCGAGCACTTCTTGCATATGCGGAATAATTTTCAGACTGGCAAAGTTAAACACCTGACGACCATTCATGTGGAAGTGACCATCTTTAACCACGAGATACTCAGCGCCACCGCCATCACCACCAAAGCGTGCTGGGCCAAGCTCCCAGACCGGGTCTTCACCCATCCAGGTTGCCGTTGCCGCATCACCGAATAACAATGTGGTCATGCGATCCGAGCGATCCATGATTTTTGAGTAGGGATCGGCAGTCACTAAAATAGCGTTTTTCAGTCCTGTAGCCTGCATAAAGCCTTTGAGTACATACAAGCCGTACACATAACCAGAGCAACCTAGCGACACATCAAAACAAGCTACATGGGTAGGTAAACCCAGCTTATGCTGAGCAATCGCTGAAGTATGTGGCAAACCTTCCGCATCACCGTTTTGGGTGACTACTACCAATGCCTGCACATCCTCAAGCTTAAGCTCAGGATTTTTCGCGAGCAAATTTTGCACTGCACGCACACATAAGTCTGAAGTCTCTTCAGCATCGTCTTTAACAGACAAGGTCGTCGTACCAAGCTTGGTTTGCACAAACTCAGCATCACGATCAAAGCTTTTTGCCTGCGCGATGTTATCAATTCTGTCTTCAGGGATGTAACTTGCAATACTGCGTATGCCAATCATCGTGCATCTTCCACGTTAAAAGCCGCCCTAGATGACCGCTAACTCAGCACTCGACTTGCGAGTCACTGACAGATAAAAAAATACGTACATAGTGTACGCGCTCTGCTGGCGGCCAAACCTAAAATTCTTGTCCAGCTAAGACGCACCACAATAGCCTGACGACACATTACTGGCTATAGGCCAAAGGGCTTAAGATTGAAAAACCTTCATTTCAACCCATAAAGCACAACTCAGCAGCCTCTATCTTAGCGGGTAAAGGCATATATTCTGCGGATGTTTTCACAGATCGATGGGCCTTGCGATGACAATCTTTACACACAATATTGCCTTAGCCGCCGACTATCAAGTAGCAGGTTTTACTTAACGTCAAAAACTCAGCACTGAGCCGTTCGCTACGCCCGGATTTTCTAGCGCAGGTTATGGCATAATAGCTTTCTTTTTTGCTCATTTAAGCCCATGACCCACGCTCCTGATCGCATATTTAACACGCCGCTGGCACAAGTCCCCGACTTCACCTTTAATGAAGATGTGGTGCGTGTCTTTCCCGATATGATTAAGCGCTCCGTACCCGGCTATCCAACGATTGTGGAAAACACCGGCGTACTGGCTGCGCAATTCGCTCAAGCCAATAGCACGCTATATGACTTAGGCTGCTCGCTTGGTGCTGTTACCCAAGCACTGCGCCGGCATGTCAGCCACAGCGGTTGTAAAGTCATTGCCGTGGATAATTCTGCCGCCATGGTTGAGCGCTGCCGTGAACACCTCAATGCACAAGATGCGATGTTTCAAGAGTTGCTGCCGGTGGAGGTGATTGAAGCGGATATTCTTAAGTTGAAATTTGTGCCCACCTCATTGGTTGCACTGAATTTTACCTTGCAATTTATCGCTCCTGAACAGCGTCTAGAGTTGCTACAAAATATTCACAGCGCTCTGCTACCCGGTGGCGCGCTGATTCTCTCAGAGAAGCTACGCTTTAATGATGCAGAGGAGCATGAGTTGCTCAACGAATTGCATTTAGCCTTTAAGCGCGCCAATGGCTATAGCGAGCTGGAAATCGCCCAAAAGCGCCGCGCCATTGAAAAAGTCATGCTGCCTGACAGCCTTGAAGAACATCGCGAGCGCTTATATAGCGCCGGCTTCAGCAAGGTGGTTGTGTGGTTCCAGTGTTTAAACTTTGCCTCGTTGATTGCCCTACCATGATTGATTACACAGATTTAGTGCACCACCTTGCTGGCACGCCGATGAAAGAATGGTCACGCAATGTGCAGCAGCAATTTGATGATTTATACGCCATCGGTCACGGTGACTTACCACGCTGGATGGACGCGGTGGATGCCTTGCCTGCTTTAGTACCCAGCATTCCGGAACTGACCAGCGAATTTAATCTGCAAGGCGACTGCACTGCAGCCGAACGCGAGCAATTGCACACGGCGCTGCAAGGTTTAATCCCTTGGCGCAAAGGGCCCTTTCGCTTATTTGATGTGCACGTGGATACCGAGTGGCGCTCAGACTGGAAATGGGACCGCGTCAGTCCGCATTTAGATCTCAACAACAAACGCATCTTAGATGTCGGCTGCGGCAATGGTTACTATATGTGGCGCATGCTCGGTGCTGGCGCGCAAAGCGTGGTGGGTGTGGATCCAAACTGGTTATTTTTCTGCCAATTCCAAGCCATGCGTCGTTTTTTTGATGCACCACCGGTCTGGCATCTGCCCTTTGCTCTGGAAGATTTACCGGAAAAGCTTGAAGGTTTTGATACCGTTTTCTCGATGGGCGTGCTCTACCATCGCAAATCACCGATTGATCACCTCTTAGCGCTGAAAGACTGCTTAGTGAGTGGCGGCGAATTAGTATTAGAAACCTTGGTGATTGAAGGCGACTGCAATCAGGTTTTAGTGCCTGAAGACCGTTATGCACAAATGCGTAATGTGTGGTTTTTACCTTCAGTGGCAGCTCTAGAACTTTGGCTACGTCGTGCTGGCTTTAAAGATGTGCATTGCGTGGATATCAGCTACACCTCCACCGACGAACAACGTTCGACCGAGTGGATGAAGTATCAATCTTTAGGTGATTTTTTAAATCCAGATAATCCAAAACAAACCATCGAAGGCTTACCCGCGCCGATGCGCGCGGTGATTGTGGCACGTAAGCCTTAGGTGTTTTTTATCATTGATTGAGCCACCTTTGTGCCTGACGCACCTCGTTGCTACTGATTCAAGCTACAAGAGTGCAAGCAGTATAGAAGCTCAGCAAGTCCTGCACTGTTGCTGTGGCAAGCGTAGCCATGGATGGCGTAGCGCCTGAGTTGAGCCCCGGACGGGCTCATCGAAGGAAGAACAGCAATAGTGCAGGACGCCATGCACACGAACGCAACAAAAGACTAGCTAGCTTTCACCCGTGCTAATGGGAACAAACGTTTAAAGTTATCCGTAGTTTGCGCTGCAAATTCCTCATAGGGCACACCACGCAGCTCAGCGACAAACTGCGCCACATCCGCCACATACTCAGGAAAGTTCGCACGACCACGATGCGGAATTGGTGCCAAATAGGGCGAATCGGTTTCCACTAAAATACGGTCACTGGGCACTTGCAGAGCCACTTCACGCAGCGCCGCGGCATTACGGAAAGTCACGATACCGGAAAACGAAATATAGTAGCCCAAGTCCAGCGCGGCTTTAGCCATTGGCCAGTCTTCCGTAAAGCAATGCATCACACCGGCTTGCGGCAAAGCAGCTTCACGCAACAAATCCAAAGTATCTTGTTTCGCTTCACGAGTATGCACAATCACTGGCTTGCCACACTGACGCGCTGCATCTAAGTGCAAACGAAATGAATCCTGCTGCATCTGCGCAGTTTCTGCTTGATAGTGATAATCCAAGCCTGTCTCACCCACAGCCACCACACCCGGATGATCCAACTCATTGAGCAACCACTGCATGGTTGGCTCACTGCCACGACTTAAATCCAACGGATGCACACCAACCGAGCAATCCACATCAGCATAACGCCCAGCCAACTCACGCATAACAGGAGCATTTTCCACACTGATACCAATGCACAAGAAATGCCCAACGCCACGCTCGCGCGCAGCTTGTAAGGCAGAATCAAGGCAACCGTTATAAGCAGTTAAGTCGAGTCGATCAAGGTGACAATGTGAATCAATAAGCATAGGTACAGCCATCATTAGAAATAGATACAGTGCTCAATATAACAAGCAACAACATTACATAGTGTGCGTTGGACGCTCTGATTTAAGCGCACCAGTCAAATAGGTTTCAATTCTATTGCGGGCATGCACACCATCATCATTGAACTGCACGCCAACACCGGCTGCACGATTACCTTGTGCGCCACTCGGTGTAATCCAAGCCACTTTGCCAGTCACCGGAATTTTATCAATGTCATCCATCAAGTTAAGCAGCATCGACACGTCATCACCCAGCTCATACTCTTTGCTGGTGGGAATAAAAAGACCGCCATTTTTTATAAACGGCATATAGGCTGCGTACAACACAGATTTATCTTTAATAGTCAGCGTTAAGACACTGTGACCTTGCTCTTCATTTGCGGGTAAATTCATAGCACCTTCCAGAGAAGCGGATAACCATTGATGCCACTGCACAGCTGCAGCGCCAACTTCGAACAATAACTATAGTATACGCACAGATCAACGGCTTAGCGCGGTAGCAAGGCCTGCCAACGCACTAGCAGCCCTTCCAACAGCAAGTCAGCACGCAGCGGTACTCGGCGCAACACCTTCTGACGATGCTCAAGCAACCAGTCTTGCGTTTGTAATAATGTCGCTAAGGGTGCGCGCGGCGCCACATGCTTTAACACCACCGCCATATCCGGCAAACCCAGCGCACTGTCATCTGTGGTGACTTTATAACGCAGCATCAGTTGTGCCCACTGACAAAACCAATCAAACAGTAATTCAGGTGGCATTTTCGCCCAAGCCACCGCTAAATCACTTGGGCTGCTTTGCTGTTTAAATAACTGTTTAACACCATTGACCACCTGTTCACGCACGGCCAAGACATCTGCACTCAGCAGCTTTTGTGCATTCAAAGGTGAGCCGGAGGCCAGCGCCAATACAGTCTGGCATTGCTCAGCTGTCAGCTCTCTGTGCTGTTGTTGCAGCCATTGCACACTTTGTTCGGGCGTCGGTAATGGACAGACTTGTAACACGCAGCGACTTTTTATCGTTGGCAGTAAAAAACTAAATTGATGGCTCACCAACAAAAACACAGTTGAACCAGCGGGCTCTTCCAAACTTTTTAATAAAGCGTTAGCCGAGCCTGTGGTCATAGCTTCAGCCGGCTCAACAATGACAACCTTGCGTCCGCCTTGCTGTGAGGTTTGTAAGATTTTCGCCACCAACTCACGCACGTTGGCAATTAAAATCCCCTTGCCCTCTTCTTCTGGCTCAAGACGCATCAAATCTGGGTGAGTGCCGGCAGCATATAACTTACAAGCTGAGCACTGACCGCAGGGTTGTTGATCGGTAGGTGCTTTACATAACAAAAACGCCGCAAAATGCTCAACTAAGGCGCGTTTGCCACTGCCAGCTGGGCCATGTAATAAATAAGCGTGCGCCTGCTGACTGCGTCCGGCTAAAGATTGCCAGAGACTGTCTTGCCAGGGGTACAAATAACTAGCCACGGGCACGACTCATAATCTCAACTAAATGGACATCTAAGCTTTTTTGCACCTCGGGCAGGGTTTGCTGAGCATTGACCAGACGAAAACGCTCGGGGTCATCCTGCGCGCGCTGCAAATAACTTTGGCGTACCGCCTCAAAGAAATTTTGTTGCTCAAGCTCAAAGCGATCCAGCTTGCCACGTGCCACAGCGCGCGCCATACCATCCGCGACAGGCAAATCAAATAACAACGTCAGATCAGGACGCAAGTCACCTTGCACAAACTGCTCGAGCACCGCGATACGCGAACAATCCAAACCGCGCCCACCGCCTTGATAGGCATAAGTGGCATCAGTAAAGCGATCACAAATCACAATTTTACCGGCGGCTAAAGCAGGCTTAATCACTTGCGCCAAGTGCTGCGCACGCGCAGCAAACATCAATAACAACTCAGTATCAACTGACATTGGCTCATCATGCGGTGCTAGCAAAATCTCACGAATTTGCTCAGCCAGTGGCGTACCACCGGGCTCACGCGTGAGCATTACTTCAAGGCCTTGCGCTTGTAACTGCTCAGCTAAGTACGCGCGATTGGTGGTTTTACCTGCACCTTCAGGGCCTTCAAGGGTAATAAATAATCCACGCATCATAAAGAATCCTTATTGGGCCGCAGGCGCTGGACTGGAGCGGTAGTCGGCACGGCGTTTAATTTGGTATTCGCGCACTGCTTTATTGTGTTCAGCTAAGCTATTAGAAAACACATGACTGCCATCGCCACGCGCAACAAAGTATAGGCTTTTACCTGCTTTAGGATGCAAAGCAGCATAAATAGCTTCACGTCCAACCATCGCAATGGGTGTCGGCGGTAAACCTGAAATCACATAGGTGTTGTAGGGTGTGGGCTTGCGTAAATCTGCTCGGGTAATTTTACCTGTATAGCTGTCACCCATACCGTAAATCACCGTAGGGTCAGTTTGCAGCAGCATACCTATTTTCAATCGACGCATAAAAACGCCAGCAATCTCTTCACGCTCACGCGCGACGCCGGTTTCTTTTTCAATAATAGAAGCCATGATCAAGGCTTCGTCTGGACTGCGGTACGGTAAATTCTCCGCGCGCTGCTCCCACTCTTGTGCCAGTACTTTTTGTAACCGCTGACTGGCTTGACGCAAAATATCTAAATCCGTTTGCCCACGAACAAAGTTATAGGTGTCAGGAAAGAATCGGCCTTCTGGGTGCACGTTAGCTTGATCAAGCATGCGCATCAGTTCACTATCGCTCACATCACCAAGGGTTTGCTGCAGTTTGTCTTGCTGCGCTAAAGCACTGCGCACTTGACGAAAGTTCCAGCCCTCAACCAAAGTCACGCGATACTGTAAAACATCACCGCTGCGCCATTTCTCTAACAGTTGCGTCACATCCATACCCGGCAACAGCTGATACTCACCCGTATGCAAGGGCTGTACCTGACCTTGTAAACGCCAGCTCAAACGCAACCAAAACGCACCCTGTAAAATGCCCTGCTGCTCTAACTGCAACAGTAAGCCATTGGGCGTGCTACCAGCTGGCGCACTGAGCACATACTCGCTATCAAGCTGCAAGGGCTGACTGAGCACTGCAGTGTGTTTCCACACCAGCGTAAGCACTGCTGCAATCACTAGCAGGCAGCCGAATAAAAACATGATCGCTAATTTACGCAACACGGCTATTCATCCACTAAATCTTTAATAAGACACTGCAGTTTACGAGTCACAGCACCAATGGGCCAATGCTGGGCTGCATAAGCACGCACGGGCCAAATACCATACAAACTATTACAGGTGAACACCTCATCAGCGCGCTGCAATTGCTCAAGACTGATATCGCCCTCCACCACTTCAATACCCGCCAGCGCAGCACGGGCTAGCAGTTCAGCACGCATCACACCAGCAACACCAGCACGATCGAGTTTAGGAGTCAGTAACTGCTGCTGAGCAACAATAAAAATATTGCTAAACACGCCATCGATAACGCGCCCCTGCGCATCCAGCAACAAGCCTTCGGCATAGGCCGGATCATGCCACTCAGCCCGTGCCAACACTTGCTCTAAACGATTAAGATGCTTTAAGCCGGCCAATAAAGGCTGCTCAGAGAGACGTAATTGGCAGTTAAATAATTGTATCCCCTGCTGCGCATGGCTAGCAGGCCAACTCGGTACAGCTGATGCTTGTAAAATACGCTGCGGCACACAAGGCTCAGGCAGTGTATAACCACGCTGGCCCGCACCACGGGTCACAATCAGCTTGCAGACGCCATCACCTAACTGCTGCATATAAGCATGCAGTTCAGATGTTAATATTTGTAGATCGCACGGGATATATAATCGCTGACAGCCTTCTGCTAAGCGCGCTAGATGGCGCTCAAGTAAAGCGGCTTGCCCATGACGCACTTTGATCGTTTCAAATACACCATCACCATAGGCCAAGCCACGGTCAGCTACCGCGATACCGTCTGCGGGCTGACCGTTAATCCAGGCTTGCACCTTTAGCTGTACCGTCGCAGTAACAGCGAACCGTTGGTACCACCAAAACCAAAGGAGTTGGACAAGACCGCATCAATTTTCATTGATTGCGGCTGGTGTGGCACAAAGTTTAGATCACAACCTGCACCTGGTGTATCCAGGTTAATGGTCGGCGGGGCAACTTGATCACGCATCGCTAAAATACTGAAAATCGCTTCAACTGCGCCGGCCGCACCTAAGAGGTGTCCAGTCATTGATTTAGTTGAGCTCACAGCAAGCGCTGACGCATGACTGCCAAACACGGTTTTTAGCGCATTGACTTCAGCCAAATCGCCGGCCGGTGTTGAGGTGCCGTGCGCATTCACATACTGCACTTGATCCGCACGCATGCCCGCATCACGCAAAGCACTGGCCATACAACGCGCGGCACCATCACCTTGTTCAGGCGGCGAAGTCATATGATAAGCATCCGCACCCATACCAAAGCCTGCTACTTCGGCATAAATCGTTGCACCACGCGCTTTAGCATGCTCAAGCTCTTCAAGTACCAAAGCCCCAGCACCGTCTGATAAAACAAAACCATCACGATCAGCATCCCAAGGGCGACTGGCCGCTTGTGGATCATCATTGCGCGTGGAGAGTGCGCGCGATGCCGCAAAACCACCCAGACCCAAGCCGCAGGCCGCCATTTCAGCGCCACCCGCTAACATCACATCTGCTTCGCCATAGGCAATATTACGCGCAGCCATGCCGATGGAGTGTGTGCCAGTGGTACAAGCTGTGGCAATCGCATAGTTGGGGCCTTGTAGACCTAACTGAATCGACAACACACCCGAAATCATATTGATAATAGAACCCGGGACAAAAAATGGTGAAATACGACGCGGACCTTGCTCAAGCAAAGTTTTACTGGTGTTTTCAATATTGGTTAAACCACCAATACCTGAACCCATCACTACACCAATACGCTCGCGGTTGGCATCCGTCACTTCAAGGCCAGAGTCTTGGATAGCTTGCAGACCGGCAGCCAGACCGTATTGAATAAACAAGTCTAAGCGGCGCGCATCTTTAGCCGGCATATACTGTTCAATATCAAAGTTTTTAATTGAGCCACCAAAACGCGTTGAAAAAGCCTCAACGTCCATGTGCTCAATCGCACTGATACCGCTTTTACCAGCTAGGACGCCTGACCAGCTTTGTGCGACATCAAGACCTAGCGGGGACAGCATACCCATCCCGGTAACTACGACACGTCTACGCGACATGGCGACAACCTCTTGTTAATGCAAAATGTACTGTACAAAAAAAAAGCCGCACACTCGTAACAAGTCGCGCGGCTTTCACTGTTGCAAAGAAACCGTTTACATTACTGCGCGTGAGCGTTGATGTAGTCGATTGCTTCTTGAACAGTAGTGATTTTCTCAGCTTTCTCATCTGGAATTTCAGTCTCGAACTCTTCTTCAAGAGCCATTACCAACTCAACTGTATCCAGTGAATCTGCGCCTAAATCGTCAACAAAAGATGCGCTGTTAGTCACGTCTTCTGCTTTAGCACCTAACTGCTCAGCAACGATTTTTTTAACGCGTTCTTCAATAGTACTCATAACCTGTATAACTCCTAAATGGAAATCTGGGCAACCCAAGCTGCCGCTTTATATAAAAAGGGTTTGCGCATTTTAAGCGAACTGCTTGCCCTTTGCGAACCACTTATTTGACCTAGCTGCGCACTATAACAAACACTGCGCATCCAGTTCTAATTCTACAAACTGCAATTATGACTCAAAACACTCAGCTTCGGTCACAATAACAGTCATTTTAACTCATATACATGCCGCCATTCACGGGAATAGTGGTTCCTGTGACATAAGAAGCCTGCTCTGATGCCAAAAAAGTCACTACGTTAGCGATTTCTTCAGCTTGACCTAAACGTCCTAATGGAATCTGGGTCAGCAAAGCATCGCGCTGTGCTTCAGGCAACTCACGGGTCATATCAGTATCAATAAAACCCGGTGCAACCGCATTGACTGTGATGGAGCGTGAGCCCACTTCACGCGCTAATGCACGGCCAAAACCCTCTAGACCGGCTTTTGCTGCGGCGTAGTTTACTTGACCTGCGTTACCCATTGCACCCACTACTGAGCCAATACTGATAATACGGCCCCAGCGTGCCTTAGTCATACCGCGTAAAACAGCTTTCGACATGCGGTATAAACTGTGCAAATTCGTATCGATGACATCAAACCATTCGTCATCTTTCATGCGTAACATCAGGTTATCACGAGTAATACCCGCGTTATTGACCAGAATCAGCGGCGCGCCAAATTCAGTCTGAATGCGCTCAAGTGTCGCAGCAACTGATGCAGCGTCACAGACGTTGAGCACCATACCTACACCTTGAATACCTTTATCTTGCAGCGCCTGAGTGATGCTTTGCGCACCTTTCTCAGAGGTTGCGGTACCAATTACAGTGGCACCTTGTGCACCCAACTGCAGGGCAATGGCTTGGCCAATACCACGGCTCGCGCCGGTCACCAATGCCACCTTACCTTGTAAGCTCATGTTCTTCTCCATCTCAAAGCTGTGCAGCAACAGCTGCTGCAAATGCTTCAGGGGTATCTAAATTATAGGTGTTTACGCTTTTAATGCAGCGCTTGTTCAAGCCGGATAAGACTTTGCCTGGGCCGCATTCAACCACATCCGTCACACCCTGTGCAGCTAAACACACCATTGACTCAACCCAGCGTACTGGACTGTACAATTGCGCAAGAAGATTCTGCTCTAATACACCTAAGTCAGTCACCACTTCAGCGCTCACGTTCTGCACTAAAGCAATCTTGGGCTGCTGCCACTCAATAGCGGCTAAGGACTGGGCAAATTGCTCAGCGGCAGGCTGCATTAAAGCGCAATGCGAAGGTACGCTGACCGGCAAGGCCAGTGCACGCTTAGCACCGCGTGCTTTACAAGCAATAATCGCACGTTCAACGGCAGCTGCCGCACCAGCAATTACGACTTGGCCAGGCGCATTAAAGTTCACCGCGCTGACCACTTCACCTTCAGCTGCTTCGGCACAGGCTGCCTGCACATCGGCATCATCTAAACCTAAAATAGCCGCCATACCACCCGTACCCGCAGGCACGGCTTCTTGCATCAACTGACCACGACGCTCAACTAAACGCACCGCATCAGCTAACGATAAGCTGCCTGCAGCCACTAAAGCTGAGTACTCGCCTAAACTGTGCCCAGCAACGTATGCTGGCTGCGCCGCTGACTTGGCTTGCCACAGACGCCACAAAGCAATAGATGCCGTTAAAATAGCGGGTTGGGTTTTGTCGGTTTGATTCAAAACTTCCGCTGGACCTTGCTGAGTTAACGTCCAGAGGTCATAACCTAAAGCAGTAGAAGCTTCGGTAAAGGTATCAAGCACAATCGACTCTGCAGCACCAATGTCTGCCAGCATGCCAACGACTTGTGAGCCTTGGCCGGGGAATACAAACGCAAGAGAAGCCTTCATAACTATTATTACCTGTCATTCAACAAAGGAAGTTTGCACGCATAGAATGCGAATAACAAACCGACTATTGGATGATAAGCCTTATCCATCCGTCACACTTTACTTACATTTAGCCTGCAGCAAGCGGCATTTAAACACTATTGAGCACTTGCAAATGCTGCTGCAAGCGCTCAGACAAATCTTCTTGCACCGCCTTATAGGCCACAGTAATTGCGGCCTGGAAGGCTTGTTGCGAAGCATTGCCATGGCTTTTAACCACCACACCATCCACGCCCAGCAAACACGCGCCATTATAACGCTCTGGCGCCAACTCTGAGCGCAGCACTTTTAACAAGGGTGCGGCAAGCCAAGCCAACAACCAAGCACGCGGACCACGTCCTAAGCGCTGCTTAATCCGTGCAGCAATCATTGTTGCTAAGCCTTCACTGGATTTAAGCAGCACATTACCGACAAAACCATCGCACACCACCACATCTGCATCACCACGAAAGACACCATCGCCTTCCACATAGCCGATATAGTTAATATCAGGCATAACCTGCAACTGCGCAGCGGCCTGCTTCACCTGCTGATTACCTTTAATGGCTTCACGCCCAACATTCAATAGAGCAACGCGTGGATTAGCCACACCTTGAATCTGTACTGCAGCCGACCCCATTAGAGCAAACTGCACCAACTGCTGTGCACTCACATCAACATTAGCGCCCAAATCCAATAGATGCGTCTCACCATTTAAAGTAGGCAAGGCCGTCATAATGGCAGGCCGTTCAATATGCGGTAAGGGGTGTAAAATATGCTTGGCCAAAGCCATTAAGGCACCGGTATTACCGGCACTGACACAGGCTTGCACCTGCCGATCACGCACCAACTGCAGAGCGACACGCATCGATGAGTCCGACTTCGTACGCAAAGCTTGCGCAGGTAAGTCGTCCATCGCGATACTTTCGCTGGCATGCTGAATACTGAGGCGGGAATAATCAACTTGAGAGCATTGAGCCAGAATAGACTCAATAATTGCAGAATCACCCACCAACACTAAGCGCAGGCGCGGGTGTTCTTCTAGACTTTTTACCGATGCACAAACAACAAGGCGGGGACCGAAGTCCCCGCCCATTGCATCAATCGCTATCGCTGAACCGGTCAAGGTTTACTCAGCAGAATCCTTCGCGATCACTTGACGACCACGGTACACACCTTCTGGTGATACATGGTGACGCAAGCGTAGATCACCAGTGCTCTGCTCTACAGTCAAAGCGCTTGAGGTGAGTGCGTCGTGTGAACGGCGCATGTCACGTGCGGAACGGGATTTCTTGCTCTTCTGAACAGCCATAATTATAAACTCCTAAACGTTTGGGTCACGCTTTAATTGCGCCAATACACTGAATGGGTTGGACCTTGTAACCGCATTCTTGCTCGTCTCGGACTCGATGAGTCCAGCCGGTTGCTGGCATTCTTCAGGCGGATGCATTGGGACAATGGGCAAAGAGAGCAATAACTCATCTTCAATCAATGCCAATAAATCCAAAGGCTCTTCACCTACTTCAAGTACGTCATACCCTTGCGGGAAGTGTAGCTCTTCTGTACCCGGTACAACTATGGCATACAGATACTCACCACTGACAGGTATGACCGCTTCATCCAAGCAACGCTGGCAGATCATCCTAACCTCCGATTCAAGCTTCAGTTGCATTACTGCTACTTTCTGCTCGTCGCGGCTAAACTCAAACGCTACCCGAACAAGTCCGGCAGTGTCTGTCAGCAATTCGCAGACCCTAGAAAAATCAGCCAAAAGCAGCTCACCCGTTAAGGTAATGCCACGATCTGCAAGTTTTCGCGGATCAACGTGAGGAGGAATCGGTGCATTTATCATAGGCGCGATATTCTATGGATAGACTCAGCAACTGTCAAAGGATATTGTCCCTGACTTGATTCAATCTTGACCTTGACTGCAAAAGCTAGCCATCATTCGCACGCTCAACACAGCAAAGTAAATATTGTTTCTACGCTGATGTATTATATGCCAAACTCAATCTGTATAAAATATTAGTAAGGTCTTATGTCAACTCTGCTTTTTAGTTTGTTTGCTGCGGTATTTTACGGTGCTACCTGCTTATACCTTATAAGCTGCTTGTCGCGCCGTGTGCCTTTTAATAAAGCGCTGATCACCAGCATCACTGCGCTGGGTTTTGTTGCGCAAGGCCTACAGCTGTCTGCGCTATTGCTATCAGAGCAAGGCTTATTGCTGAGCATGTTTAATGTCGCCAGCTTAATCACCTTCTCGATTACCGGCTGCGTATTGCTGTGCTTAACGCGCATCTCTGTCCATATACTGTTATTACCTTTATTGAGTTTGAGCGCTACGACTGTGCTCTGCGCGCAGTTTATGCCGCAAGGTAACTTATCCCCCATTAATGAAGCACCCGGCATTCTTGCGCATATTCTCTTGTCCATTCTGGCCTACGGCATGATTACCATTGCTGTATTTCAGTCGTTGATCTTACTGATCCAAGATCAGCAGCTGCGCAAACGCCCCGTATCCACTTTGATTAAGCACTTTCCACCATTGCAAAGTATGGAAAGCCTGCTGTTCGGTTTCTTATGGGCGGGCTGGTTACTACTTTCATTATCCCTAGTGAGCGGCTGGTTGTTTTTAGACAACTTATTCGCCCAGCACCTAGTGCACAAAACCATTTTATCCTGCATTGCCTGGCTGGTATTCGCCATTCTACTCTGGGGCCGTCACCAACTCGGCTGGCGCGGACACAAAGCTATTCGCTGGACTGTTGCCGGCTTCCTCTTACTGATGCTGGCCTATTTCGGCAGTAAATTAGTCCGTGAATTTATCTTAGTTATTTGAGGCTTTTTGCTTGTGGACGATATGCACATCAGC
>RRZU012598374.1_pt1 | contig 14730 bp, 14 predicted proteins | sample 2165561 | NCBI WGS metagenome assembly RRZU01 (sample SAMN10456909, study PRJNA506462) | wastewater metagenome | isolation source: wastewater sludge | place: USA: Moscow, Idaho
CCCTCGGTGGACGTCATCACCGGCCTGATCAAGGCCAACGTCCCCACCCGAATCGCCTTCCAGGTCTCGTCCAAAATTGATTCGCGCACGATTTTAGATCAACAGGGTGCAGAAGCCTTGTTGGGGCAGGGCGACATGCTGTATTTGCCACCGGGTTCGGGCTTGCCTGTGCGCGTGCACGGCGCGTTTGCATCCGACGAAGAGGTCATCCGCGTGGCAGAATTCTTAAAAGCCCACAGTCAACCGAATTACATCGAAGACGTTTTAACAGGCGGAGCGGGTGAAAACGGCGAAGGTGGCGAAGACGCAGATGGCGAAGCCGATCCTTTGTACGATCAAGCAGTCGCGTTTATTGTGCGCACACAAAAAGCTTCGATTTCATCGGTGCAACGTGAGTTTCGCATTGGTTATAACCGCTCGGCGCGATTGCTGGAGCAGATGGAGCGTTCGGGCGTGGTCTCACCGATGCAGAGCAATGGCTCACGCGAAATCCTCGCGCCCAAGCATTCGGAATAATCTGTTGGAGGTTGGGATGAACACTATCAAAAAATCATTGGGGCTGCTATTGGGTGGCGCATTGCTATTATTGGTCACTGGGTGTGCGACACTCACACCTGAGCAGTGTAAAACTGTCAATCCACAAAGCCAAGGTTTGTTGGACGGGCGTTCGGGACGCACCACTGAAAACGCCAACAACATCATCACGACCTGTCAATCCAATGGCAGTTTGAGCGATGTGGGTGCGTTTAAAAACGCTTATCTCAAAGCTTATCAAGAAGGTTTGGCTGAATACTGTACCCCTGCCAATGGTGAGCGTGTGGGTTTGTTGGGTGAAACGTATTTGGGCGTTTGTCCAAAAGAAAGTGAAGCCCCATTCCTTAAAGAATATCTCTACGCGCTCAAGCAATACAATGACGCACATCCACGTCGTGATTCATATTATTACGATTATCCGCGTTACCATTTCTTCTACAATCCGTTTTTTGACCCATTCTGGGGTGGTCGTTATTACAATCGCCATCCACATTTTCGTGGGTTTGTGCGCGGCGGTTGGTGATGGCTGTTGTAGTTGTTGCGACGGTTGTGCGCAGATGTTGTCTGGCGAGTGTCATGCTGTGCGCTTCTATGATGGCACAAGCGGATGAAGCGGCTGTGCGCACATCCATGAGCAATGCCCGCACATGGCAAAACCTTGCCACGCAGACCTGCGTGGCACAAGCACCGAGCAATCCTTATATTTCAAAATTGAATATGCCTGTCGCGCATTTGCAATACACCTGTCAATGTGTGGTGCGCGATGTGTATCAAAACTTATCGCGCGCTGAGCGCGACCATTTGTTGCAACAAATGCGTCAACGACAAAACCTGCGGGCGGTGGGCGAAAAAATATTTGCGCGCCCTGAGGTGAAACAGACTGCTTTGACCTGCAGTGTCAAATATTATTGGCAATAAAATTAAGCCACGAGAAAAAATGTGAACACATCGAAAAGGGCAGATTGATTCTGCCCTTTTCGTATGCTGAATTCGCTGAACACAGCGCATGATGGATTTTTCACAAATCGTTATTTTCGATGTGTTTTTTTCTTTCGAGTGGGTTTGTTGGTTGCTTGGGTAGCGTCTTCTGCTGCCGCGCTGACTGCGCTCGCAGCATCTATTTCGATGGCATCTGCCGTGACTTCATTCGAAGTTTGTTCCTCATCGCTTTTCCCCGAAAACAAACCGCCTAAAAGCCCATCTTTAAAATTTTCTTTACCATCCACAGTGTTCTCAACTGTGGGTGGATCAATCAATTTGGCTGTGCCGATGTCTGAGACGTTCATATTCACGTTAAAACGCATGTTCATCACTGGGGCAGAAGCATCGGTTTTGCCTGCTTTTGATAAATCCATTTCATACACCGAATCGGCGTTCATCGACACGATTTGTCCCGCGCGGTTAAAGGCGATTGAGTACACATCTTTGGAATTTTCGCCCAACACTTTACTCATCTCTTCTTTCATTTGTGAGATGACAGCATCTGGTAATGAGGTCGAGGGCTTTTGACCTTCTGGGGTAAACACCCCCGCAATGTCTTGTAACATCATGGGGAGTTTTTCCAAGGCTTCTTGCGGTTTTATGGTGACTTGAATTTTGCGCACCGCTTTCTGCGCGCGGTCTGTATCTGTGAGTGGCTGGTCAACAAAGGCCTCTGGTTTCAAATCATCATAAAATACAGTGGCGTATTTGCGCATCAGTTGAACCAATTTGACATCGGCATCTGCTGGAATTGGTAAATTAGCGGTGCTGAATTTTGAGTATTTTCCTTCATTCTCTACGTCAGTGAGTAAACCTGACAACGCTGATAAATCAGCAAACAATAATTTTTGCTTGTGATCGTATACGATTGGAAAACGAATGCTGCCATTGGCATTTTTTGACTGAAATCCATAGCTGGGAATCATCTGAAATTGCTGGTTTTCAGTATTGATGACACCTGAACTACCAAAGGTTAAGTGTTTGCCAAAATAATTCATGTATTTATTAAAACTGGCAGTTTTGGGGTCATTGGTTTTATCCGCAAACTGTATATTCAGTAATTTTGCATTCATGTCAAAGCGATAACTGGGCATTTCAAAAAATTGTGTATTGCCAAATTTGACCGCATCAATCGCAGACATTTTTTGAATTTCAGGGGTGGCACAGCCAAACAAACTGACACTCAAGCCAAGAATGAATACGGTTTTATAAGCGGTTTGGCGTAATTTCATAGAGACCTCGTGGATGGGATTGTGTATGGGGGTGTTGCAAGGACTTATATTATAATGGCACAGGCTGTGAAAGTTTGAATTTTTAAATCAAAAAAGAAGTAAAATGACAAGGTTTTTCCATACCGCATGTGGTGTGGATTGGGTTAATAAAAAAATAAGTAAGGAGTGAATATGTCTGTATCCGAAGTCAAGCAAAACGCTGACCAAAAAATGAAAAAATCGATTGAGTCGTTGCAACACGATTTAGCAAAAGTGCGCACGGGGCGCGCGCATCCGAGTTTGCTCGACCAAATCCATGTGGATTACTACGGTTCGCCCACGCCTTTATCACAAGTGGCAAACTTGACCCTCATCGATGCGCGCACCATTGGTGTGCAGCCGTGGGAAAAAAATATGTTTAACCCTGTTGAGAAAGCGATTCGCGAGTCGGACTTGGGTTTGAACCCTGCATCTATGGGTGACATCATTCGTGTACCGATGCCTGCCTTGACTGAGGAGCGTCGTAAAGAGTTGGTTAAAGTGGTCAAGCAAGAAGCCGAAGGCGCGAAAATCGCTGTGCGCAATATTCGCCGCGATGCCAATGAGCAGCTCAAAAAATTGTTGAAAGACAAAGCTGTAACCGAGGATGAGGAACGTCGTGCGCAGGACGATGTACAAAAAATGACCGATAAATTTGTTGCGGAAATCGATAAAATGATTACCGAAAAAGAAGCGGAAATTTTGAAGGTTTAAAATTTTAAGGGGTATTGTCGTGCGGGCAAACACACTGAATGTTTGCCGCAGACGAGGCTTCCACTAATATTGATTGATATGAATACTACCACCATCAGCAGTACCCAAGCCGTTCCAGAAGTCGGTCAAATCCCTCAACATGTTGCCATCATCATGGATGGCAACGGTCGTTGGGCGCAAGCACGCGGCTATCCGCGCGTGTGGGGACACAAACGCGGGGTGCAAATGGTGCGCGAAGTGGTGCGCGCCTGTGTGGATTTAAAGGTGCGTCATTTGACCTTGTTTGCGTTCAGTTCAGAAAACTGGCGTCGTCCGCCGACCGAGGTCTCGTTTTTGATGAAGCTGTTCATGCGCAGTTTGCGCCGTGAAATCAAAGCCTTGGCGGACAATGGGGTGCGTTTGCAGGTGATTGGGGCACTGGAAGCGTTTGACAAAACCATTCAAGATTTAATTGCGCAGGCGCATAGCACCACAATTGATGGTGAAGTTATGACGCTGACGATTTGCGCGAATTATGGTGGGCGTTGGGATATTTTGAATGCGATGAATCAAATGCTCGCGGCACGTGCACGTGATGGGGTCGCGGTGGACGCGTATGTGGATGAGGATGAGTTGCGTCCCTATCTACAACTGGCTGATTTACCGGAGCCTGATTTATTTATCCGCACGGGCGGCGAAGCGCGTATTTCAAATTTCTTACTGTGGCAACTGGCCTATACCGAATTGTATTTCACCCCTGTATATTGGCCCGAATTTGACCGCGAAGCTTTTTTTGAGGCGATCAATTCGTATCAAACGCGCGAACGACGCTTTGGGCGCACCAGTGCGCAACTGCAACCTACCAAATAATAAAATCATTCGGGGACAAGATGTTAAAACAGCGCGTCATTACAGCCTTAATCATGTTTTTCGTGTTTGTGGGCATGGTGTTTTTTGCGCCTGAGCGCGTGTGGTTTGCTGGCATTGCTTTGCTGATGGCTTGGGCAGCAGCTGAGTGGGCGAATTTGGCGAAGTTCAGCCAATGGAGCAAGGTGCTGTATGTGATGGTCATGCCGATATTGTTGGCACTGCTGTGGATTACCTTTGCTCGCCAAAACAATCCGTGGGTGTTTTCGGTTGTCATGTTGATGTCGCTGGCGTTTTGGTTGCTGGTCGTGCCCGCATGGTTGTTTATGAATTGGCGCGTGTCCAATCGTTGGGTTTTGGGGTTGTGCGGTCTTTTGGTGTTGCTGCCTGCTGGGGTGTGTTTCTTGTACATACGCCAATCGCCTGCTGAGGGCTGGTTTTTGTTGAGTTTATTGTTTGTGGTGTGGATTGCCGATACGGCTGCTTATTTTACAGGGCGCGCGTTTGGTAAACATAAATTGGCACCATCGATTAGCCCTGGTAAAACCCGTGAAGGTGCGCTTGGCGCATGGCTTGCGGTGACGGTGTATGTGGCGGTGTTTGTGCTGTGGCTCAAACCCGATGGTTTTGCAAATTTAAACGTATCGGTTTGGCAAGTGTTGTTCATTGCTTTTTTCCTTACGTATCAAAGCATTATGGGCGATTTGTATGAATCGTGGCTCAAGCGTTGCGCAGGGGTTAAAGACAGCGGCGCATCCTTACCTGGACATGGCGGCATTTTAGACCGCATTGATGCGATTTTGCCGGTGCTGCCATTGCAAATTATTTTGCTCAGTTGGTTATCGCATGGATAAGCACGCATGAGGACAAGCACGGATAATTTATGACCCAACAAATCTTAACAGTACTCGGCGCGACAGGCTCAATTGGCTGCTCGACCTTAGACGTGGTGGCGCGACACCCCGAGAAATTCTCAGTGTTTGCATTGACAGGACACACTCAAGTGGATGTGTTGGCGGCGCAATGTGTACAGTTTCAACCCAAATTTGCAGTGGTATTGGATGAGAACGTGGCGACCACTTTGCGCGCCCGTTTGCATGAACAATCGTGTATGACCGAGGTTTTGGTCGGCGTAGAGGCTTTGTGCGAGGTGTCACGCGCACCCGAAGTCACCACGGTGATGGCGGCGATTGTTGGCGCGGCGGGTTTGTTGCCCACGATGGCGGCGGCGCGTGCAGGTAAAAAAATATTGCTTGCCAATAAAGAATCCCTGGTGATGGCGGGCGCGTTGATGACAAGCACGATTGCCAATCAGGGCGCGAGTTTGTTGCCGATTGACAGCGAGCACAACGCCTTGTACCAATGTTTGCCAGCCAGTCCAGACACAGTGACGGGTGTGAACACGCGCGGCGTGGCGAGTTTGACCTTGACCGCATCGGGCGGGCCGTTTTTACACACGCCAATCGAGCAATTACAAAACATCACGCCTGATGAGGCCTGCGCGCATCCGCGCTGGAGTATGGGGCGCAAGATTTCGGTCGATTCGGCGACGATGATGAACAAAGGTTTGGAGGTCATTGAGGCGCATTGGTTGTTCAATGTTGCGCCCGAACGCATCAATGTGGTGATTCATCCGCAAAGCGTGATTCACTCAGTGGTCAATTATGTCGATGGCTCGAGTTTGGCGCAATTGGGTCATGCCGATATGCGCATCCCGATTGCGCACGCGTTGGCACATTGTTTCACACCCGCTGAGCGGTTTGCCTCTGGGGTAGATGTGATGGGTTTGGCACAAACGGGCTCGCTGACCTTTTTTGAGCCTGATTTGAGTAAGTTTGTGAATTTGCGTTTGGCATTTGATGCCCTGCGCGCCGACGCAGGCGGTGGTTCGGCTTCGATTGTGTTGAATGCCGCCAATGAAATCGCCGTGGATGCGTTTTTAAATCAGCGCATACGGTTTTTGGACATTGCCCGTGTCAATGAGCAGGCACTCAATACCTTGGTTTTGGGCACGCCGAATAATTTGGACGATATTTGCGCGGTTGATGCGCAAGCCCGTGCTTGGGCAACAGAATACATACGGAAGGTTTAATTTTGGTCTATTTTCTCTCGTTTTTAGTCGCCATTTTGGTGTTGGTCACCATCCATGAGTGGGGACACTATTGGGTCGCCAAACGTTGTGGTGTGGCGATTGAAAAATTCTCGATTGGTTTTGGCAAGCCCTTGTTTACGTGGAAAAATGCTGAAGGTACAGAATTTTGCTTGGCGATGATTCCTTTGGGCGGCTATGTCAAAATGCGCGGTGAATACACGATTGCCACCTCAGAGGCGCAAACCGAAGCCGAAAAAGGCAGTTTTGCGGCTTGCTCGGTGTGGCAACGCATGGCGATTGTCGCGGCAGGGCCTGTGGTGAATTTATTGTTTGCCGCCATTGTGTTCGCAGGTTTGCAATACGGCACGGCGCAGATGCCCGCCGCGGTGCTGGCCGCGCCGTCTGCAAATTCTGCGTTAGCGAGTGTGGGTATCAAAGATGGCGATACCTTGCTTGCCATCAATCAAACGTCGATTGAGAATTACCCACAAGCACAACGCGTGGTGATTAAAGCCTTGTTGGGGCAAGAAACGATGCGGTTGCAATGGCGCGATGCGCAGGGAAACATCCACACAAGCGACGCTTTGAATTTGGACAGCATCAGTTTGGATCAAGTCAATTGGCAAGAGCGTTTGGGCATGGCCTTGTATCAAAAAACCGCGCGCATTGCGCAAGTGGTTCCAAATTCAGCCGCAGAAAAAGCAGGCATCAAAGCCAATGATGAACTCGTCGGTATCAACGGCGCGCTCGCATCGGGCAATCAAATTTTAGACACCATACACGCCAGCCCTAATAAACCTGTGCGCCTGATGGTGCGTCGTGATAACCAAGTGTCTACCTTGGAACTGGTGCCGCAGGCAGAGACTTTACCCGTGGTGCAAGCGGGGCAAGAGCCAATCGTGATTGGTCGGATTGGTGTGCAGGTGGCGGCAAACTTTCAAATGGTGAGTGAGCAGCGAGGGTTTTTGCGGGCGGCGTATTTGGGAGTGGATACCACGGTTGAGCAGATTGGTTTGAATCTAAAAGGTTTGTACAAGGTGCTCACAGGGCATTTGAGTGTTAAAAATATTGGTGGTCCTGTGACCATCGCCAAACATGCAGGCAACAGCGCGCAGAATGGATTCACACAATTTCTCGGGTTTTTGGCGATATTATCGGTCAGTTTGGGTACATTAAATTTATTGCCAATACCTGTATTAGACGGTGGTCATTTGGTATACTACGCGGCAGAAGTGGTCAGAGGTAAGCCACTGCCCGAAAAAATGCTCGTTATTGGGCAAAAAATAGGACTCATCTTGCTGTTGATTTTGATGGGGACTGCATTGTTGAACGATATGCGCTGGTTTACTTAAGTTTATCTTGAGATAACCCATGTTCACATAATTGAAAACATAAAACGAAATAGGATGAATATGTCTGACAAACCGATTTTTTTACGCTTTGCGCCAGGTTACTTGGCTGTGCTGATGGTTGGTGCTGTGATGGCAAATCCAGTGTTTGCACAAACAAGTACGCAAACCGCTGAACAAAACGCCACGCAACCGACCACAGTTAAAAAGTCTTCTGCCGCAAAAGCCGTGGCAAAGAGCGAAGCAACATCATTTGTAATTTTGTCAGACGTTGTGGTTGAGGGTGTGCAAAGAAGCGATCCCGCGACTGTATTTAACTTGATACCTGTCAAAATTGGCGATAGATTTTCAGCGGATACGGCGCAGCAAGTTAGCAAAGCCTTATATGGATCTGGTTTGTACGAAAATGTGGATTTGTCGTTGAGTGACACAGTACTTAAAATCAAACTGAATGAGCGCCCCGTCATCTCGGAGTTAAGTATTCAAGGCATGAAGCAGTTTGATAAAAAAGCCATATTGGCTGGCTTGAAATCCAATGGTTTGGCGCAAGGATTGCCTTTTGATGCCGCCAAAGTTGAGCAAGTGAAAAGTGAGTTTGCCCGAATGTATCAAGAGGCTGGTTTGCTGTCCGCGAAAATCACTACAGAGGTGACCAAACAGGATCGCAATCAAGTGGGTGTGGTCATTAAAGTCGAAGAAGGTAAGGCAGTTAAAGTCCGTAAAATTTCGATTGATGGCAACACGCGCGTGTCTGATTATGCTTTGCGAACAGCAATGAGTTTGGATACCAATGGGATTCTTTCTTGGTATACCAAAGACAGCTTGTACTCTGAAGAGCGGTTGAAATTTGATATTGAAAGCATCCGTGCATATTATTATGACCGTGGTTATTTGGAATTTGATTTTACGGATGTTCAGGTTAAGCCATCGGAATCAAAGAATGGTGGAGTGGATATTGCACTGACGGTTAAAGAAGGTGAGCAATACCGTGTCAGCAGCATTGCGTTGGTTGGCGATACCAAGGGCACACCCAAAGCGGATTTAGATAAACTGGTTAAATACCGCTTGGGTAGTGTGTATTCACGTGACAAAATCAGTAAAATCATTGGAAAAGTGCAAACACGTTTGGGCGAAGATGGTTATGCACTGGGTCAAGTTGAAGTTCAACCCAAACTTAATCCGAGCGACCACACCGTTGATGTTCAAATTGCCGTCAATCCAGGCGAGCGGGTGTACGTGCGCAACGTCAATATCAGTGGCAATGGGCGCACCAAAGATGAAGTCATTCGTCGTGAAGTGAGACAGATGGAAAGTGCTTTGTTTGATGCTCAAAAAGTTCAACTTTCGCGCGATCGCATTGACCGACTCGGGTTTTTTGATGATGTGGCGGCTGAAGTCGTACCCGTAGAAGGTACGAACAATCAAGTGGATGTCAACTATGCTGTGAACGAAGTACCTACTGGGGATTTGAAATTCTCAGTCGGCTATAACACAAGCAACAGCGTGACACTGGCTGGCTCAATCACTGAAAATAACTTCTTGGGAACGGGTAACTCCTTGTCGGTTGCGGTGGATACCAGCAAAGCCACTCAAAACCTGAGTATTGCCACAGGGAACCCGTATTTTACCAAAAACGGCATCAGTCAAGACGTGTCCGCCTACTATCGCAAAACCGATTATTCCGAATTGGATTTATCGAACACTATCTATAAAACCATGGGTTTGAAATTAATGTACGGTATCCCTGTGTCAGAGCGTCATCGCGTTTATGTGGGTATCAATCCTGAACATAACAAGATCACTTTAGATAAAAACGCCAGCCCAGTGAGTTTCTTAAAATTTATGGACACCTATGGTAAAGGTAAAAACAGTTTCATGACCTATGGTCTGAATTTGGGTTGGAGTTATGATACCCGTGATTCACGTTTAATGCCGAGTCGTGGTCAATTTCATCGTGTGTTAGGTGACGTGGTTCCCTTTGGGGATTTAAAGTACTATCATTTATCATATCAATATCAGCAATTCATTCCATTGGGCAAACGATTTACTTTGGCTTTGAATACCGAACTGGATTATGGCAAGGGCTTATCTGGTTCTGTGTATCCGTTCTATAGTAACTTGTATGCGGGTGGTTTGGGCTCGGTGCGCGGTTATGAAAGTGGCAAAGTAGGACCTCGCGAACTTGCCAACCCCAATAACGGCTCTAATACTGGCGATGTGTACACGGGTGGCAATAAACGTGTGATTGCCAATTTGGAGTTTCAATTCCCGATTCCAGGGATGACCAAAAGCAAGCAAGCCAGATTATTCTTATTTACCGATGCGGCGGGTTTGTGGGCTGATAATAATCCATATGTCATCAGTGGCAGCCAAGGCATGCGCTATTCTTACGGTATGGGTTTGGTTTGGAATTCTCCTATTGGACCGCTTAAATTCAGTTATGGCTTGCCGATTAAGAAAAAACCGAATGACATTCTACAGAAGTTCCAATTCCAAATGGGAACTTCCTTCTAATATGACGGCGTTACAATTTTGAAAGGTAATTAATCAATGCAAGCAACAAAATTATTCAATAAGGCTGCCATTTGTTGTGTGGCAGTCATCGGCGCTTTGGCTTTAAATACAGTGCATGCAGACGGTGGGTTTAAGGTTGGGTATGTGAGTTTAGACCGTTTGATTGCTGAATCGACCCCTGCGAAAAAGGCTCGTATGAGTTTAGACAAAGAGTTTAAATCGCGTGAAAAAGCCTTGGAAAAAAACGCGACCAATTTGCGAGATGCGCAGCAAAAGTATGAAAAAGACTTCCCAAGTTTAACGGATGAACAGCGTGCGGCGCGTGAGTCAGCAATTGGCAAGAGTATTGAGGCTTTCGAGATGGAGCGCGCTTCGTTTGAAACGGATTTATCCAATGCGCAAAATAAATTACTGCAAGATTTATTGAGGAATGCCAATAACGTGATTCGGCAAATTGCCGAGAAAGATGGTTATGACTTGGTGGTGCAAGAAGCGGTTTATATCAAGCCAGAATACGATATGACGCAGCGAGTTATTGACCAGTTGAAATAATTTCATGTGCGGCGCGTTCTAACCCCCATTTTTCTGAGGTGGGATGCGTCAGCATCGCTGTATTTTCGTGCGGGTCAAGCCAAAGATTTGTAGAGGAAAACATGAGTGAAGTGTCTTATAAGCCAGTGTTGGTTGAACCACGAACACTGGCTGATTTGTTTCTGATGGTGCAGGCGGATGTGCGCTGGGCTGCTACTGAAGACGCTCGTGATGTGTCCGTGACCCACATCGCGCCGCTTGATTTGGCGCGTGAAAATGCATTCGCTTTTTTGAGTAATCCAAAGTTTCGCGAGCAGTTGCTTCGGTGTCAAGCGAGGGTGATTGCTTTAACGGCAACCGATTTTGAGTGGCTGCAGTCACAAAACATCGATACCACACGAAGTACCTTTGCCATTTGTGCTCAGCCGTATGCATTGTTTGCGATGGTCGCGCAGCGTTTGTATTCGCCCGCAGCCCCTGAGAAAACCAGCATCCATGCCAGTGCCGTGATTGCACCAACGGCTCAGATTGGCAAAAATGTTTGTATTGGCGCGCAGGTAACGGTGGACGAATACGCGCAGATTGGCGATAATGTGACTTTGGCGGCGGGCGTGGTGGTTGGTCGGCACGTGAAAATTGGCGCGAATTCACACGTGTATCCAAATGTTGCGTTGTACCATGATTGTGAAGTTGGTGCGCGTTGCATCATTCACTCAGGTGCGGTCATTGGTTCAGATGGTTTTGGCTTTGCGCCCACACCTAAGGGTTGGCACAAAATCCCACAAGTGGGTCGCGTTTTGGTGGGCGATGATGTCGAAATTGGTGCAAACACCACCATCGACAGAGGTGCGTTGACCGATACGGTGATTCACAACGGCGTTAAGATTGATAATTTGGTTCACATCGCGCACAATTGCGTGATTGGTGCACGCACGGCGATTGCAGGTTGCGCGGCGATGGCGGGCAGTACCGAGATTGGTGAATCGTGCATGATCGGCGGCGGTGCATTATTGGGCGGTCATTTGCGCATCGCCGATAACACCATCGTGTCAGGTGGCACAGCGATTATTTCAGATATAAAAACAGCAGGTCAATATACGGGTATTTACCCAGCAAGCACACATCGCGAATGGGAACGAAACGCGCCGCTGATGCGGCATTTGGCGGATTTACGCAAGCGGATTCGGGGTTTACAAAAAAATGCTGATACCAATCAGCAAGGCAAGGATTGAGATTAGAGGGCAAAATGGCTTTAACGATAACAGACACGGGTTACGATATTAATGAGGTAATGAAGCGTTTGCCGCATCGTTACCCTTTTTTATTGATTGATCGTGTGATTGAGGTGATACCGCAAACCAAGTTGATTGCGATTAAAAATGTCACGATGAACGAGCAGTTTTTCACAGGACATTTCCCAAAACGCCCTGTGATGCCAGGTGTGTTGATTATGGAAGCACTGGCGCAGGCCTCGGCTTTGTTGTGGGTGACCAATCTGCATCCTGATGCGATGTATTTTTTTGTGGGCATGGAGAAAGTGCGTTTCAAACGCCAAGTGGAACCAGGGGATCAATTGGTTTTAGAGGCCGTACTCACTAAAGTGCATCGAGGTTTTGCGTATTTTTCGACCGTCGCCAAAGTCGATGGGCAAGTAGCGGCACAAGCGGAGTTGATTTGCACCTATCGTATTGAAACAGGTGATGAAATCATCAAACCCAAATAAATATAAAATACAAAGTGAACATATGAGTTTAAATATTCATCCCACCGCAATTATTGACCCGCAAGCGCAATTGGCGGACGATGTGAAAGTCGGCGCGTACAGCGTGATTGGTGCTAATGTGGTGATTGGTGCGCGCACCGAAATTGGTTCGCATACTGTGATTGAAGGTCATACGAGTATTGGGGTCGAAAATAAAATTGGTCATCATGTGCTCTTGGGTGGCGCACCGCAGGACAAAAAATACGCGGGTGAGCCCACCCAGCTGCTGATTGGGGATAGGAATACCATTCGCGAATTCACCAGTGTACATACAGGCACGGCTCAGGATGAAGGCATCACGCGGATTGGCGACGACAATTGGATTATGGGTTATGTGCACATTGCGCATGATTGTCAAATCGGTAATAAAACCATTTTAGCCAGCAATGCGCAACTGGCAGGTCATGTGCACGTACAGGACTGGGCGATTGTTGGCGGTATGACTGGGGTGCACCAGTTTATTAAAATTGGCGCACATGCAATGGTTGGTGGCGGTAGTGCCTTGCATAAAGATGTTTTACCCTATGTGATGATTTCGGGTAATCCGAGTGCTGTTTATGGCATCAACTCTGAAGGATTGAAACGCCGTGGTTTTTCACCCGAGCAAATCATGTCAATCAAACGAGCCTATAAAATGGTGTTCCGTCAGGATTTAACCATTGAGCAGGCGATTGAAGCGATTGAGCAAGCCATGCAAGCCGATGCCGCCAACGCTTCGGCGATGCGTTTGATGGCGGATTTTTTACGCACGGCTGAGCGTGGCATTGTTCGATGAGCGCGACTGCAATCCTACAACCGTATGATGAATGCCTGTGATCACAGGCATTTTTTACAATAAATGACACCTATGACACATATGACAAATACTGAATCCGTGCGCTTGGTGATGGTGGCAGGTGAGTCCTCGGGCGACCAATTGGCGGCAGTGCTATTAACAGGTATGCACGCACGTTATGCCCAAGTCTCCAGCGCAGGCATTGTCGGTGAGGCGATGGTGGCGCAAGGCGCGCAAGCATGGTGGTCATCGCAATCTTTGGCGGTGCGTGGTTACTTTGAGCCCATCAAACATTTGCCGCGTATTTTAAAAATGCGCAGCGAATTGATAGAGCGCACGATAGCGATGCGCCCTGATGTGTTTATCGGGATTGATGCGCCTGATTTTAATTTGGGGGTTGAAACCCAACTGCGTGCTCAGGGTGTGCCGACCATGCATTATGTCAGTCCGTCGATTTGGGCGTGGCGTGCTGGGCGCATCGAAAAAATCCGCCGAGCGGTTGACCACATGCTACTGATTTTTCCATTCGAGCAAAAAATTTATGATGATGCGGGCATTCCTGCGACCTATGTGGGGCATCCGTTTGCCCAGCAAATTCCCTTGATTGCTCAACCAGAACAGGCAAAACAGATATTGGGGATTGATAAAGATGCGTTTGCTTTGGCATTGTTGCCTGGCTCACGCGCTTCAGAAATTCAGTACAACGCGCCGAATTTTTTCAAAGCTGCGCAATTGATTGCGCAGCGCATGGGCGTATCTGTCAAACTGGTGTGCTTGGTGCCGATTGCCCATGCCAATTTGCGCGCGCAGCTGCTCAATATTCAACAAGAACATGCGCCCAATTTGTCCATTCATTGGTTTGATGGACAAGCGCGCACAATTATGGAGGCGGCCGATGCGACCATCGTCGCCAGTGGCACGGCGAGTTTGGAAGTGGCGTTGTACAAAAAACCCAGTATTATTTCGTATCAAACCTCATGGTTGTCAGCCAAAATCTACCCTCACGTGGCATTGCAACCGTGGATAGGTTTGCCAAATATCCTCATGCGCCAGCATTTTATCCCCGAGATTTTACAAAATGAGGCAACGGCGCAAGGTTTGGCAGACGCACTGACCAACGAAATTGAGCGTTATGCCAAAGATGCCAGCGTGCATGAGCAACTCACGCAGATGCACGAGAGTTTAATCGCCGACACGCCAAATTTATGTGTCCAAGCGATTGAGCAAGTTCGAACTCGGGTGAACTAAATGCGCGCAGTTAAGTTCGATTTATTCAGCGATGACACGACTTCGCCTGAGCAAGCCAAACACCTGTGCGGTGCGGATGAAGCAGGACGCGGGCCATTGGCGGGTGCGGCGTTTGCCGCAGCGGTGATATTGGA
>RRZU012316604.1_pt1 | contig 14728 bp, 18 predicted proteins | sample 2165561 | NCBI WGS metagenome assembly RRZU01 (sample SAMN10456909, study PRJNA506462) | wastewater metagenome | isolation source: wastewater sludge | place: USA: Moscow, Idaho
AAAAAACTCTCACGATGTGAGAGTTAAGATATCATTTACTAAAATACATTAAGCAACCGCCACAGATTTATCTATAACAACTTGCCCTCTATAGTACATCTTACCTTCATGCCAATATGCTCTATGGTATAAATGCGCTTCTCCAGTAATTGGACAAGTAGCGATTTGAGCTACAGTAGCTTTATAATGTGTTCTTCTTTTATCTCTTCTTGTTTTGGAGATTTTTCTCTTAGGATGTGCCATTTTACTATATTATTTATCCGTTAATAGTTGCTTTAATTTGTCCCAACGTGGGTCAATATTTTCTTTTTCTTTAATTTCTTCTTTTTCTTCCTTTACCGTCAGCTCATTTAGCTTAGTTAAAGCCTCGGTCTTTAGACTTCCGTCTTTTACACCTGGATGAACTCGCCTTAGAGGCACTGACAACACTATCATTTCATAGATATATTGCGCAATATCCATTTCAAACTCACCATGAGGTAGGATTAATAATTCCTCATTTTCATTGTTAAATTCCTCTCCAAAACTAACGATTAATTTCATTTGACCTTTAATTGGCAAATCAAAATCTTCACTTGTGAGATCACAAGGTACATTTACAACCCCTTTGTGCTTAAAACTCAACTCTAGCAGCGTGCTTTTTTTCTCTAAAACTACATTTACTTTGATATTTGAATCTTGATATTCATTATAATCAAAGATTTCAAAGAACGCATTACTTATTTGATACTCAAAATGATGTTTCCCTAGCTTTAATCCTATAAAAGGAATTAAATATTCTTTTGTATTCTTCATTTCAACAACAATTTGCCCCTAAACTTCGGGAGTGCAAAGATATAAAATTATTGCAAATCTAATAATGTTATTCACTTTTTTTTGTTCACAACTACTTTTCTTTTGTTTTCAATGGCTTTTCACTGATCTCGGCATGTGGGTTTCTCGAATGATAGATATCAATTGCAAGATACACAGCTTCTTTAAATGAGTTAAAACTCGCTATCCCTTTTCCAGCAATATCATAAGCAGTTCCGTGATCTGGCGACGTTCTTATTTTATTCAGTCCTGCCGTATAATTCACCCCATTCCCAAAAGACAGTGTTTTAAAAGGAATCAATCCTTGATCGTGATAAGTAGCTATAATCGCATCATATTTTTCATACTGGTTGCTACCAAAAAAGCCATCGGCAGCAAAAGGTCCAAATACTAGAGTCCCTTTATCAAATATCGTTTTCACTGTTGGCTTTATTATTAAATCGTCTTCAGTCCCGATAACTCCACCGTCACCACAATGCGGATTCAGTCCCAAAACTGCAATTTTAGGTTTATTGACACTAAAATCTCGAATCAATGATTGTCTAACCGTTTCTATCTTTCTTTTGATTAACTCCTCAGTAAGATGAGCCGCCACTTCGTTTAAGGGAATATGATCCGTCAACAATCCTACTCTCAAATTATCTTGAACCATCAACATCAGCGCATCACCCTCTAATTCCTGATCTAAATAATCCGTATGTCCAGGGAATTTAAATTCATCAGATTGAATGTTATACTTATTTATCGGCGCAGTTACCAGTACATCTACAAGCCCATCTTTTAAAGCTTTGGCTGCAGCAACAAATGATTTTATCGCATATTCGCCTGCCTTTGGGTCGCTTACGCCAAAATTAAGGTCTACTCCTTCTTTCCAAATATTTATAACATTAATTTTCCCAGTCACAATTTGATCCAGCCTATCAATTCCGTGTAATAATGAAGTCGCTTGAAAAGTTTTTTTTACAAAAGACAGCAACTTCACATTTGCGAAGATTACAGGAGTACACAACTCTAACATACGAGCATCCTCAAATGTTTTTAAAACAACTTCGCTTCCAATACCGTTTAAATCTCCTATAGAAATCCCTACAATTATATTTTCTGCTTTTTTCATCATGACCTAAGGTTATTTATTGCTAATTTTGAAGTGCAAATTTAGTAAAATAAAACAAGAAATGTTTACAGGAATCATAGAAACCCTTGGGACCATCCAAGAAATTAAAAAAGAGAACACTAACATTCACATCAAAATTAATTCATCCATCACCAACGAATTAAAAATTGATCAAAGTGTCGCCCATAACGGAATATGCCTTACTGTCGTTGCAATTGAGGACAGTTTTTATACCGTAACTGCAATAGACGAAACGATAAAAAAAACAAATTTAGCCCATTGGAAAGTAGGCGACAAGGTGAATTTAGAAAGAGCTATGAAGCTTGGCGACCGACTTGACGGACACATCGTTCAAGGACACGTTGACCAAACCGGAACCTGTATTGCTGCTGAGCAAACTAATGGTAGCTGGCTTTACACTTTTGAATATGATGAAAAACTAAACAATATTACTATCGAAAAAGGATCAATTACCGTCAACGGAGTGAGCTTAACGGTGGTGAACTCAAAAAAAAATCAGTTTAGCGTAGCGATTATCCCATACACCTACGAAAATACTAATTTCAAAAATTTCAAAATTGGCACAAAAGTAAATCTAGAGTTTGATGTTATTGGAAAATATATCTCCCGATTGTACGCTAACCAATAAAAAATAACATCCTTTCTTAAAAAAGCAAAAACCCCAATCAAATTGAGGTTTTTGTTTTTAATCTATTGTTGTAAATGATGTAAATTCCAAAAAGCAAAGCTATCAGCACCACTATAAATATATTTTCATCTATAGACAAATGAGGCGGTGGGGGCGGCTTTCTATAAGTAGGCGCAGGAGGAGGATCCTTAGCAAATATACTATAAATGCTAAAAAAAAAGACCATAAAAGACACTGTTTTCTTCTGAGCTATTTTCATAGAGCCAAATATAACGAATCTATTTTTTTAAAACAAATCTTCTTTACTACTCCTGTAAATGACAACTGTCTTTCTTTACAAAAAAACAAGACAAACAAGTTAAAAAAAGCTTTATAAACAAAAAAAAACCTTGCTAAAAAACAAGGCTTTCTTGTGGTCCCACCTGAACCACCTTTATTTATTAAGTGGGATTAATTGATTTTCATTTGCTATATTTGGCTATCAAAGGGTTTGTTGTACTGGGATTTATGATTTTTAATGAACTTTAATTTGGAAAAACTCCCCCTTTCACTCCCCCTATTTAATCAATTTTAACGAATTTTAACATGAATTATCTGTTTGAATTAAGAAAGGACAAAATCAATAAAAATGGAATGATACCTATTAGAGTTGTAATAACTTCAGGCAAAATAAAAGTTCGAAAAAATTTGTCGAGTGTAAAAACATTATTAGAAGACTGGGATATTAAAAGTGAAGTTATTAGAAACAATAAGAAAAATCCATTTTTCGAAATCTACCAAGTGGCTAATGCAGATATACAACAAACAAAAGAAAAACTTGAAAAAATAAAGAATTTCTTCAAGTTCAACAACATTCCTTTTGCAGAAGATATTTTCCTAGAGAAATTTGATAAAGATGAAGTATCAGTTGCCATTGATTTTTTTGAAGCCTATTCCGAATTCATTAATGTTTCTAAACACACAAAGGCTATAGGCACTATCACTAAATACACTACAGTTAAAAATTTTCTAGATCAATTCAATGAATTCACTAAATACCCAATACGATTTGACACTATAAACCAACGATTTGAAGAAAAGTTTATGGATTATGCTTATGAAGAACGAAAGACTTTAAATAACTATTATGGAAAATTAATCAGCATCATCAAAACCTTTATGAATTGGTCTTTTGACCGTGGATACCATAATAATATTGAGTTCAAAAAACTAAAGCGAATAGAGAATGAAATAGAGGTCATTTTTCTAGAAAAAGAAGAATTATTTAAATTGTATAAGCATGATTTTGAAAATGAAAGATTAAATAAATCCAGAGACTTTTTTTGTTTTGGATGTTTTACAGGGTTGAGACACTCAGACATTAACAATATGGACCAAGCAAATATCTACGATGACTTTATTCAATTAACATTAATAAAAACAAAGACGATTAATCATCGGGTGGAATTAAATATTTTTTCAAAAGCAATCCTAGAAAAATATAAAGGAACTATCTATGAACCATTACCCAAAATAAGCTCACAAAAGCTAAATAAGAATATACAGGACTGTTGTAAGATTATAAAATTAGATTCTGACATAACATTAACTAGACATATTGGAAGTAAAAGAATTACCAAAACTCATAAAAAACACGAATTAATTACTAGTCATGTTGCAAGAAAAACTTTCGTTACAAATTCTCTTATTTTCGGAATGAATGAGAGAATTCTTAGAGAGATGACACATCATACAGATGAAAAATCTTTTAAAAGATACGTGGATATATCTAACTTTCAGAAAAATAAAGAAATGAAAAGTACTTGGAATATAAATTTTGAATCAGAATAATATGGGTATCCTAGGTTTTATTAAGCAAATAGACAAAAGTGGTCTTCTTGAAAAAAAAAGCAAAGAAAATAATTTAATTGTTAAACCTGCATTCGACCAAATACTTAATAATTTAGAATCTGTCCCTAATTCTAATGATAATACAGACTATTACTGGATAACAACTGAAATGAAAAATCATTTGAATTATAAAGAAGTAGAATTATTAGTTGATTTGACTGAAAATTTCAGCAACAGGGACGCTTTTTTATCCGCATTAGAAAAAGAAAAATATTTTTGGAGAAACAAGATTGAATTTGAATATTTTAAGGACATAGAGAACGCAAAGCTTTCACTATGCACAAGTGACTACTTGGCTTTTATTATTGGGAAAAAATATGATCTATACTTATTAATGGATAAAATTAGTTTTTGGAATCAAACTTACAAAAGTTTAGATTCAGAACTCAATCTTATCATACTACAAGAAAATCTGTTATGTAGCTTAGAAGGCAATCAAAAAGCTCACGTCCCTGTAAACTATGCACTCTCTATGTTTCTATTGCATAATCGAGATGAAGCATTAGCAAAATTTAAAAGAATTTTAAGTAGTGATAGAGCGCATAGGCTAGAAGTTTCACATCAAGCAGAATATTTCTTAACAGTCGATAAATTCTTCAGTAGAATTAAATTAAATTTTATTCCTCAAATTAATCACACTAATCAGTCAGACCCAATTAATTTCGAAAACACAAACGATCAATACATCACAAGAGAAGAAATAAAAATCTTGATCGATAAAGAAGATCTCTTTAATAAAAGGGAATTCTGCGTTGATATTAAAAAATTATTGACCCCGAGAAATATAACAAATAGAGAATTAATCGTAGAAAGTTATTTTATGTTTTTCAAATCGTTAGACAGCACACTCAAAAGAAAAAACATAGAGATTTTAATATCCTGTTTTACAGAAACGAATCCAGGATATGAAGAAATTAAAATACGAAATGCAAGATTTATTTTGAACGATTTGCTCGCCGAACAAAAACAACACACAAATTTTATCGTTTTAAATTATTATTTATTTTACTACAAAAATGAATTCTCAACAGCAAGAAACAACTTAGCTTTTCTATTAAGCGAATTCTTCAACAAAGTTAGCGGTATGGGAATTGAGTCTATTAAAGCTGTTTTTTATAGAAACGTTATCGATTGTGACGCTGCTTTATCTAAAAACTTGAGAGATTTTATAGAAAAACATCCACTGTAACAATCACACAATCAATACTTAACACTCCTTGTGTATGCTTATGTAATTTTCCAGACGAAGTTCAATCCTAATTTAGCCAATGAAAATCAATTAAAATCATTGAAAATATGGCAACTACAATTAAACCTTCCGAAGAAGTAAAATTAAATTCATTTCCTCCTATCGAAGACAGATTAAATCAGGCTCAAGTAGCTGAATTATTCGGGACAACCGTTCAGACAATTATTACATGGAAGAAAAAAGGAAAAATCCCATTTTTCCAATTGGGGCGATTCCCAATATTTAGTAAAAAGCAACTTACTATGGTAGCTTCTAAAAATCAACATTTAATAAGATCATAAAAACAAAAAAAGCACAGTCTTCAGCTATGCTTTTTTTGTGTTCTTAAATTCTAACCTATCGTATATACGGCAAATATACGATATAATCCTAATTGTATAAATGAAAGACAACTATTTAAGAGTAGGTACTTCCTACTTTAAGAAATCATTGTACCCTACTTTGTCGGGTGATCGCATTGAAATTTTATTGCCATGGTCGCCAGAACTCATTAGGCAAGATCATGGTAAAAATGCCCTTTCGCTTGTAGAAATTTTTGATGGGTTTATTTGTTTTCCAGAAAACAGACTCGAATTTTATCTAAAAAACCATCAAGGGTATTACAACACTTATCATTCGTTAAGTAAAAACCCCATTGAAGGAGATATTACCAATACTAAGAAATTTATCACTCACATTTTCGGGGAGCAAACAGAAATTGGATTCGATTATTTGCAACTTTTGTATTTGAAACCCACACAAATATTACCCATACTTTGTTTGGTTAGCAAGGAACGTGCAACTGGAAAATCCACTTTTCTGAAATGGCTCAAGGAAATTTTTGAATACAACCTTACCTACCTTACCAATGATTCGTTTTCAAGTAACTTTAATGCCGACTGGGCTTCTAAACTACTAATCTGTATAGATGAAGTGCTTTTTCAAACTGAAATCCTCACAGAACGGATTAAATACCTATCTACGACCAATGTAAACAAAATTGAAGCAAAAGGGAAAGACAGAAAAGAAATTGAATTTTTCGGGAAGTTTATTTTATGCTCTAACAATGAAACCTCCTTTATAAAAATAGATGCTGATGAAATTCGTTTTTGGGTTCGAAAAATTGATAGTTATGAAAAAGAAGATGTTCATTTTCTAAGTAAGCTAATAAAAGAAATTCCCGCTTTCCTTTATTTTCTTTCAAAACGGCAATTATCAACTGAGAACAAATCAAGAATGTGGTTTACTCCACATCAAATAAAAACAAAAGCGTTACAGAAATTAGTCAAATTCAACTGCAATAAACTGGAGAGTGAATTGGCTCATGTTCTAATCAATACCATGGATAGTTTAGATGTCGAAATATTTCATTTTTGCTTCTCAGATTTATTAAATGTTCTCAATAAGTTTCGAATCAAATATGATGCTGCTGAAATAAAAAAAATCATTCGAAATAACTGGAAATTAGAACAGCAATCCAACTCCAATCAATATCAGAAAATCACCATTACAAATGACTTGGATTTTTACCAAAATTCAAGTAAAGGGAGGTATTATTCTGTTTCTAGGGAATTTTTAGCTCTAAATTATGATGAAATGATGACAAAAGAAGGTTAGCCCTTTATTGACGGGGCTTTGCCTTGTCATCATTTTGTCATCATTCTGTCATCAAAAATAAAAGTGATGACAAAATAGCGATGAAAAATACCCAATTGTGACGAACTGATGACAAAGTGATGACGGTCTTATCCCTTTGTCAAATTGGTCTACGGTGGTTTTGTCATCATTTCATCACTTTTTTAAAGATTTTTAAACCTAAAAAGAAAACACAGCCATGAACTCTAATCAAGCTAGACAAATATCAATTGAAAAAGTACTTCAAAAACTAAATTATTTACCCTCAAAAACTATTGGAAATGATTATTGGTACTTGTCGCCTTTTAGAACGGAAGTAACACCCTCGTTTAAGGTCAATCTTAAGTTAAACAGATGGTTTGACCATGGAGAACAGATTGGCGGAAATATTATCGATTTTTTGGTTCATAAATTCGGATTTTCAATTTCCGAAGCATTAGAATATCTAAAGCCATTTGAGTGTGATTTTTCTTTTCAAAAGCAAATTTTAGATTATCCCAATCCAGAAAAAAGACAAAACAACTTCATCAATAAAACAATTCCGATTCAACACATAGCCTTAGTGCAATATCTTGAAAGTCGGCAAATAAAGAATTACAAAGAAGTGAAGCAGCTTAGAGAAATTCATTATACGATCAACGACAAAGATTACTTTGGAATTGGGTTTCAAAATAATAGTGAGGGTTGGGAAATCAGATCTAAATATGCGAAAATCTGCTTAGGAAAGAAAGACATAACAGTAATCACCAACGAATCAAAAACACTAAGAATCTATGAAGGCTTTTTTGACTATTTATCGTTTGTTCAGGTTCGGGAAATTTTAAGGATGGAGGAGTCGGATTATTTGATTTTAAATTCGGTGGCATTATTGTTAAAGAATGTTCCGGTTTTAATGAATTATACTTCTATTGAATTGTATTTGGATAATGATGATGCAGGAAATAATTATACCGAATTAATCAGAAAACAATTTGAACAGGCGGTGGATTGTAGAAAATTGTATCGAGAATATGAGGACGTAAATGATTGGTTAAAGGCGATGGTTTTAAAGGAGTGAATTAAGTGTTAATGATCGAGATGTGCCAATGTGGTCACAAATTGCTTTGCATTTGCACCAAATTGGCCACTCGTTTTTTCTCCCGTTGGTCGCAAAAAAGGAAGAGCAGTGCTCGATAGAAATTTTAATTTTCAATTAAAAAACTTCAAAATGAAGAATGACCTTATCAAATTTAGAGTTTCTAAAATAGAAAATCTCATCATAAAAAAGAAAGCGGAAGATAGTGGTGTAACTGTTTCTGAGCTTATGAGAGGATTGGTTTTTGATTATAAACTATCCCATAAATTAACAACGGAAGAAATAGAATGCTACCAGTTACTATCCAAATATGCTGATAATTTTAGACGAATATCTAATCTTTTCAAATTAGGGGATATAGATGGTTTCAAGAAAGAAACTTTAGAAGCAAGTAAGCAAATACGGGAACATTTAATAAAATTCAAATGATATGATAGGACTTGCAAAAGCTTGTAGCGGAGGCGGAGGGCTTGCTAATTATGTAATAGATGAAGAAAAAGGGTATGAACTGGATAGAAATTTACTTTGTGGAGACAATCCAAAGGAAATAATGGAGGAAATGAAAATGATTCAGGATTTGAACCAAAGAGCGTCTAATAAAACTTTCAGCATGGTATTGTCGCCTGATATTAAAGACGGAGCGAAACTATCTAATAAAGACTTAAAAGAAATGACGAGAGAATATTTAAATAAGCTAGGGATTGACTCTCAAAAGCAGCAGTATATTGCTTTCGTACACACGGAGAAACAACATAAGCACATTCATATCATTGCAAACAGGGTACAACCGAATGGAAAGCTTATTTCAGACCATCACATTGGCAAAAAAGGACAATGGGCAGCCCACGAAATAGCCGAAAATAGGGGATTGGTTTCGGCTAAAGAGAAAATGATAGATAATATAAAAAGCATCGAACAACAGAAAGGAAATTTTAAAGACCTCAGAGGAGAGATTTTCAAGAAACATCAATCGGTAATGAATGCTAATCCGCAAGGTTTTAAAGAGTATCAATCTGCCATGAAAGGACTTGGTGTAAAAGTAGAATCCGTGATAAATAAACAAGGAAAGGTACAAGGGCATAAATTAATAGACTCTCTAACAAGTAAAGTTTTCAAAGCATCCGAAATTCACAGACACTTGGGATTAACCGCCATGATGCAACCACTGGCTCCATTGCAAGCAATAGTAAAAGTCGCAAAGTTTGCAAGCAGAGATAAAGACATGGGCTATTAACTTCAATATTAAATAACAATTTTAAATAATAAAACATGACCTACAAAAAAGCACAACCAAAAATAGCGGATAGCCTATCGGTATTCATTGATCAAATTGAAAAAATAGAAAAAAACACGGAATCACTTCAAAAAGTAAATGAAGAACTAAACCTAAAAATGGAAACATTTTATAAGTATGAGCCAACAATAAATTTCAAACCCCTAGAAGCTATTAATAATAAACAAATTGGAATTCTAGAAGAAATGACATTCAGAATCAACAAAACGTTAAAAAGTCATGCCACGAGCTTAGAAAACGAGAGATTACAGAAAGATACGATGTTCATTCGCCTATATATCTTGATTGGTATTTTATTTTTTGCCTCCCTATTAGCTTGTACCCTAGCTATAAATTTAAAGCATAAAAAAGAGAAGGCAGAAGTAGAATATGTAGAATCCGAAACCGCAAGAAAAAAACAAAGGGAGGATTTTACTCAATTTCTTACAGAGACTAAACTTTGGAATAAATACAAGAGATGGGCAAACAAATGATATTTACCATCACTTTTTTTAAGCTAAATCGGAAAAAAGTTATTTCCAAAAAATATTTTTGAGCTTTTAAATTTGCTCAAATATTTCTCAGAATAACTTTTAAACTTGTACAGCTAGTAGGACGCTGCCTTTTGGATATTACACTATATCATAACTCCTTTAACTAATCTTTAGCAGGAGTCGTTTGTAATTATGCATTTTTTAAACATATGCAAATCTTCCAATTCGGTTTTAACATTTTTCAAAATGCCACCATTTTCAATAAGCATAATATTTAGGAGATTCATAACATTATACGATTACAAATCGTAACCAAGGTATCTCTTCCTCTTTTTTTTTAAAGTTGCACTCAGGCTACCTAATGTATATAATTTAAGAGATTAAATTTATTTTCAAAAAATATGATTTAATTAATTCTTATCGAAAATTGACATTAATAACTTAATGAAAAAATTATATAGCCTAACAACTTATTGTATGAAAAAACCTCTACATTTGTTTAGTAAACAATTAGTCTTTTTTATGATAAAAAATATTTGCAGTGGAAAACCACAGTTACTATTTGAGAATTTTGAGATTGTATTTAAACAAATTACAGGAAACTTAAATGCAGTCTCAACAAATTTTCACACAATCAAAACGAATTAAAATCATAAATTTAAATAATAGAAATAGTAATGCACAAAAACACATGCTCAGTTCTTAGATATATAAAAGAGGGAATTCTTTTTTTTATTTTAGTGTTAATGATTAGTTGCCAGAATGATTTTGACAATAATAATAATAAAGAAAAAGAAACTTTAAATCTTCATAATAATTACGAGATAGTTAATGGTACTATTAAAATTGAAAGTAAAGAAAAGTTAAAAAACATTTTATCTTCATATCAGAATGATGTAGAAATCCAAAACAATTTCAATGATGAAATTAGAACAATACAAGACAAGGGGTTTAAACCTTTAACACCAATATTTGATGAAGATGATAATCAAAAATTAGAGGCCTTTATAGTTGCAAAAAAAGCAAGAAAACAAAAATTGAATTCTATTTATGCTAAAAACAATGTAGAAACTGAAGATGAAGATTTTGACATTGAAGACGATTTGATACAAGACCCAAGCTTAGCAGCATTACTAAATGAAGAGAGAGAGTTAATTATTGGTGATAGTTTATATAAATACACTGAGAAAGGATTATATTTCTGTTTAGAAAAAGATAGACAAAAACTTTATAATTATTTGAATAATTCAAATTCATCATCAAAAAACAATCTAACAAAAAGAATGGCAGAGCTTACCCAAGTTGATGAAGGAATTTCTTTATTTATACCGGAAGACAGGCCTTTTTTAGAAGTACCAACTCCAAATATCCCGAGGCAAGATCCATTTCCTGTGCAACCTACTCCAAAGTTAATAAAATCAAGTTTACCTATATCTAGAGTAGATCAAGATGGCTTTTTTGAAAAAATATTTGGAGAAACTGAAGTCGACACTGAAGATTATGGTGATGGTCGTCGAATCAAAATTAAGTTTTGGAATCAAGATTATTTTATCTTTTCATCATTGGGTTGTAGTGCAAGATTTCAAAAAAGAGTTAAGATTTTAGGCGTTTCAGGTTGGCAAAAATCTTATGCAACTCAAATCGAATTAGGGGTTAATGATATTTCTTATGAGTATAATTTTAATGTTCCTGTTTATAATGCAGCAAAATATAATTATGAAAACTTTTTTATAGAAATAAACGGTGTGAAATATGCTGGTTCAGGTAAACAAATGATAGAATTTCCAAGTGGGGCAGCAAATTTTCCTTATGTTGGAACTTCTCCTCAAGAGATAACCGTTCATATACTTAGACAAGATTTATTGACTGTAAAATATGATGCAAATAAAGTTTATAATCAAATTGTAGACTTGGCAGTAAAAGAAGCTTTTAATAAAATTAAATCATATAATCCTGCTTTAAAAGATGTTGCTGATAAAGTTGAGAAGGGTGACCAATTATATAAAGTAATTGCCGTAAATCCACTTACAAATAAAGCTACAATATCAACACAAGGATTGAAATGGACAAGCAATAATGAAAATGCCATTACTCATTATTTTGATTTCAATTTTCTTCTGACTTACAAATCAGATTATGATAGTACTGAAGATTATTTAAAAGGATTACAAGGATCTACAAAATATACAAATGTTAGAGCAGATATTTATGGAGCCGCTCTTCATAACAATGTATGGAAAGGTAGAAGATTAGTTTTAGGTAATTAATAAACAAATTTATAAATAAAAAGAACCAAGTCGATATAATTGACTTGGTTCTTAAATTAAAAAAAAATGAAAAGACATATACCAATTTCAGCATTTTTGCTATTTTTTGTGAATTTGAATGCTCAGGATAATAATTTAGAAAATAATCAGTTTAAAATTAATATTCTTACTCCAGGTATAACATATGAAAAAAAGATAAGTAATAATACATCATTATCAACTGACTTAAATCTTAGTGCTGGCTTTGCATACGATAGTGACTCCGGAACTAAGGTGTTACTTTCTCCTTATATAAGAGAGGAATTTAGATACTATTATAATTTTGAAAAGAGAAATGCAAAAAATAGAAATACAAGAAATAATTCTGCAAATTACATCGCACTAACTGGAAATTACTACTTTAAGCCTATTGGTAATTCAGAGTATGTAAGTGTATATGATGGATTGACAATTGCACCAGTTTGGGGATTGCAGCGAACGTACCGAAGTGGAATTAATATAAGTCTGATAGGTGGAGCAGGTTATAATTTTGGAACAAGTGATAGAACAGCTAGCTTTGTTCCTGTAATAAATTTCACACTAGGATGGGTAATTGGAAAATAATAAAAATGAAGAATATTTTAAGATTATTAGTATTAATGTCATTTGGGTCTTATGCACAAAAAATTAGACCTTTTGTAGGAGTTTCAGGCTACATTCATACTGCGTTTGACAATAGTGGTTTTGGCGATCTTAAGTTGGGAGCAGAATACAAAGTTTTCTATTATTTAAAACCGGAAATAGAAATTAGTTTTATGTTAGGTGCGCTTGAAGAAGTTACAAATAGAAATGAAGCTGGAATAGTTACATCTGTAAATAATACAAAAGTATCTGCTGTAAATTATAGTTTTTGTCCCAAATTTATTCTTGGCAATAAAGATGATAGTGATGGGTATATTATCATTTTTCCAAAATATACCTATTCTGCGATTCAGGCTAATGGGGAGACCTTCATAAGAAACCCAGATAATTTATCTTCTCCCATTGAAAAAAAAGATAAAGCTTCCGCTAACCAGCATTCTTTGGGTATTGGTGTGGGATACGTTATTGATTTTTCAGATGATAATACTCAGTCCTTAGCATTAAATCTTTATTTAAATAACGTAAATTTAGGTAAAGCATTAAACCAATTAGAACAGGAAAAAAATTTTAATACAGAATATGTTATTGGATTTGGTGTAAATTATTACTTTACATTCAAAAAGAAAACTATATAAAAGCGTGCAATAAAAAAAAAGCTCTGCATTTCCAGAGCTTTTAAAAATTACTAAATAATCTCGATGTTTTTCATTTTAAACACATTATCTTAATAGATTTTCTTTTACTTTTGACACAATATTATCAACCCTATCATTCCATTTAGTGCTCTTTTTAAAATCTCCCGGAATTTTTGATATTTTTTCTTGGAATATTTTAACCCCTAATTTATTAAGTTCATTTGTTGTATCAAAATCTGGACATGCTAACTTAGCCATTACAGAAAGTTAAGAAATAATCTTAATTTTAGCCTATGAAACAAGTCCGCAAAATTTATGACAAAGCTTTTAAAGAAAAAGCCGTTCAATTGAGTTATGAGAGAACAAATGTATCAGAACTCGCCAGAGAGTTGGGAGTCACAGCACCACAGTTGTATAAATGTCGCAAAGAGTTCGAGGAATTTGGAGAAGGAAGTTTTCCTGGGAAAGGAAATTTAAAACTCACTCCCGAGCAAGAAAAAATCCACGAACTGGAGAAAAGACTAAAAGATGCCGAGTTAGAACGTGATATATTAAAAAAAGCAATCGGCATTTTTTCCAAGAGCGGTCGATGATTTATAGTTTCATAAGAAGCAATGAACAACTATTCCCGATTGAAAAAATGTGCAAAGTTCTACAAGTGAGCAGCGGAAGTTACTACCGATGGAAAAAACAAGCAATCACAGCAAGACAACAACTAAAAATTGCCATAAAAGAACAGATAACATTGATTTATTTTGGAGCCAAACAAAGATATGGAAGTCCTAGAATAACATTGGAATTACAGTATTTAGGTTATAAAGTTTCACGAATTACAGTTGCAAAATATATGAAAGAACTTGGCTTACAAAGCAAATTAAGCAAGAAGTTCAAAGTTACAACCAACTCAAATCATAATTATTTAGTTGTCGAAAATGTATTAAACAGAGAGTTTAATGTAAAAATGCCTTCAAAAGTTTGGGTTTCGGATATTACATATATCCAAACTAAAGAGGGGTTTGTATACCTGACCACTA
>RRZU013377593.1_pt1 | contig 14728 bp, 11 predicted proteins | sample 2165561 | NCBI WGS metagenome assembly RRZU01 (sample SAMN10456909, study PRJNA506462) | wastewater metagenome | isolation source: wastewater sludge | place: USA: Moscow, Idaho
CGGAAATTTTAATCTTGGAGCTTGGCACTAACCATTTTGGTGAAATAGCGGAAATGGTCAGCCTGTTTCCACCTGAAACAGCGGTGATAACTGAGGTGGCTCCTGCGCATCTGGAGGGGTTTGGGGATATTGACGGTGTGCTTAAGGCGAAGTTGGAAATATGCCGTTCATTGAAATTAAAACAGATAATCTACAACGGAGACAATGCGCTCTTGAGGGAGCGGATGCTCAATGGCTATCAAGAAATTAAGAAAATATCCGTAGGACATAATAGTGATGACACTTTAAAAATAGCGGATACATCAATTGTTCTGGAAGACAGCGGGGCTGCTGTATCCGTCTCTTACCTTTTCAAAGACGAAGAGATTACATGTAATGTTCCTCTTTTTGGTTTGCAGCACTCATATAACATTGGCTACGCCGTAGCTCTTGGCAGACTCTTTAACGTGGACAAGAGTGTGCTTAAAAACGCGCTTGCAAAATCGCACCCAATCAGCGGCCGCGGTGTGTGCAGAAGGGCCCTTAACGGCTCTTGGGTTATTGACGAGTCTTATAACGCTAATCCAAATTCAATGAATGCTGCGATAATGAATGTGCTGAACATCAACAAGAATAACAGCTATAGACTAGTAGCAGTGCTCGGCGGCATGAGAGAGCTGGGAGAGACTGCCGCTTTGTGGCATCAAAAGATTATCGATAAAACAAAATGTTTTGATACTGTAGTTTTTCTGGGTGAAGAGTGGTATGATTCAAAACTTGCGGTGCCTGAAAATATGTTGCGCTATAAGACCTATTCGGAGGCGCTGCAAAAGTTGCGCGAAACAGATATCAGCCGTGCAATAGTGCTTGTTAAGGGGTCGAATTCATACGGTCTTAACCGGCTTGTGAGGGAATTAACGGAGGGTATTTATGATTGTTGAGTTTGCTTTTATCTTATTTTTGTGCATGGTGTTAGAAATTTCACTGCAAAATTTATGGACTAAAAAAATGCACAAGCTAAAAATAGAGCAGGTTACTAAGGAGTACGGTCCATGCTGGCATGAAAAAACTAAGATGGGTACGCCGACAATGGGAGGCATCGTTTTCATTCCGGTGCTTCTCGTTGCTGTATGTATAATATTTTTTATCGACGAATCTCTTTCTTGTGGAAGAATGCTGCAAGTGGTCTCTTATCCCATTCTTGCGGCCGGAGTAGGGTTGCTTGATGATTGGCTGAAATACAGCAAACATTCCAGTGATGGGCTGAAGAGCATGCAAAAGTTGCTGCTGCAAGTTGTTGTCACTTTACCTTGGGCTTTTTGGATGGTTGAAGGTCCTTTTGAAATTTTACCTAATATTATTTTACCGACCTTACCAGCAGTCTTTTTGGTTACCTTTATAGGCGTTGGTTTACAAAACGGTGTTAATGTAACAGATGGGCTCGACGGCTTAGCCTCGGGATGCGCCTTGATTTCATTTATCGGTGCGGCTCTTTTTATCGCTTCCGACCCTTTGATAGCTTTGGTCATAGCAGCTGCCTGCGGCATAGCGCTGGGGTTTCTGTGGCATAATGCGAATCCTGCCACTGTTTTTATGGGAGACGTTGGGGCACATTTTTTTGCCGGTTTATTGCTGGCGGTCTGCCTGGCTTCAAGTGCTTTAATAATGATTATTCCACTTTGTTTTCTTTTTGGCATCGAAATTTTATCTGTGTCGATTCAGATTTTTTCGATTAGATGCTTTAAGAAGAAGGTCTTTCTTATGAGCCCCATTCACCACCATTTTGAGATGCTGGGCTGGAAAGAGACCCAAATTGTTACACGTTTTTGGATAATTCATATGGTCGGGATGACTGTTTGCATATCGTTGCTCTTTCTTCTTGTCCATTTGATTTAAATTTTTAAGGATTTTTGACCAGACAGGGGTTGTAGCAATGCTGAAAAAAGATGCTCTTAAGGGTAAGAAAATTTCTATCATTGGCGCTGGGGTAAGCGGCCGTGCATTGGCTGAACTGGCGGTAAAGCTCGGAGGTTCCGTATCCGTCTCTGATTCCAAGTCTATTGCCGCAGAAACAGAGGAGTTCTTCAGTTCGCTGGGGATCAGCTGGGAATCAAATGGAAACACAGCAAGAGCTCTTGATGCGGATATTTTGGTTGTCGGTTCGGGAATCCCGCCCAAAAATGAGATTGTCTCGGCTGCCAATGAAGCAGGAGTACCGGTGGTAGGAGAGCTTGCCTTTGTCTATCCTTATCTTAATGGCACGATAATCGCCATTACCGGAAGTAACGGAAAAACCACCACAACGTCCATGACTGCTTATCTGCTGGAAAAAGCGGGATACAATGTTGCGCCCTGCGGTAATATCGGCAACCCGGCGGCAAAAATAGCTGAAGGTAAATATGATTTCATTGTTATGGAGCTGAGCAGTTTTCAACTATATTGGGCCAGCTCTTTCCGCTGTGATGTGGCGATTGTCTGCAATTTAGCTCCTGACCATATTGACTGGCATGGTTCGTATGAGAACTATGTGGACGCGAAGGCGAATATTATCAGATGCCTTAACGATAGCGGCGCGGCGATCTTCCAAGAACGAGACGCACTTAGTTTAAAAGTTTCCGGAGAAATGATCTTTCCCCTTTCATGGGGGAGTGCGGACAGCCATAAACACGGTATCTATATGGATGAAAAATCAGGTGCGGCTTGGCTGAACAATGGCGGCTGCTCTGATGTACATAAGCTTTTTGACTTTGATGACGTTAAGCTTCTCGGCACGCACAATTTGGAAAACACGGCGATGTCTGCTGCAGCTCTCGCTCTGTACGATATCAAGGCCGGCAAAGAGGATATTGCTTCCTATGTCCCGCCTAAACATCGCTGCGCCTTTGCTGGTGAAGCCAACGCGGTAAAGTTTGTTGATGATTCAAAGGGAACAAATGTGGCTGCGACCATTACTGCGATGAGTGCTCTTCCAGGGACGAAAGTAATCATTCTCGGAGGGCAGGGCAAGGGAGAGGACTATGCACCGCTTGCAGCTGCGGTTAAAAAGTATACTAAATCAGCAGTCATCATTGGTTCTGAGAAAGAAAAAATAGCTAAAGCTCTCGATGAAGCCGGATTTGAAAAATACGTAAGAGCTATTACGATGGAAGAAGCAGTTCGTGCGGCTTATGCCGCTGCATCGGCAGGAGACACTGTCCTGCTGTCACCTGCTTGTACAAGTTGGGACATGTACCCCAACTACGGCGCACGGGGCGATGATTTTTGTCTTGCTGCGAGAAAGATAATATCGGAGGAAGCTTAATACGTGGCTGACGGCGATAAACTGAAGGAATCCTCATACAGATACGGAGTGAATCCATTCCTGTGGGTAATACCGCTTGTATTGAGCGGTATAGGTATTCTGATGATTACCTCCACAACCAGCCCAAACTCCTTTCTTTCCACCGGTACGCCGTTTCAGATGGGAATGAAGCAATTTCAGTGGCTTGTTATAGCAATTACCGGCATGGTGACCATATATCTCATTCCGCTGAATTTTTGGTACAAGCACAGCGGTAAACTGTTGGTTATTACGTGGCTGATGTCATGGCTTCCCATTATCCCAGGAATCGGTGCTTCTGTTGGGGGGGCCCGTCGTTGGATACAGATCCCGGGATTATCAATATCTATTCAGCCGGGGGAGCTCTTGTGTTTGGCGATGGCTCTGCATTTGGCAAAACTTTTTTCACGCGAGGATAAAGACCCTCTAAAGGCGTTTATTGCCGTTATAACTTTGATGGTCATAGCTGTTGTGCCATTGCTTTCTCAGCCGGACCTCGGCACCACGATACTGATATTTTTAATTTCTATGGGCATGTATGTCGAAAGGGTTGGGTGGCGGCTGCCGATTATTTGCGGCGGCATTGGGATACTATCCCTTTCTCCGATTCTTATTTTTGGTGAAGCATACAGAATGAGGCGTGTCTCAGCCTTTTTAGACCCATGGTCTGATCCGCTCGACACCGGCTTTCAAGCCATACAAGGATTAATTGCCTTTTCCAACGGCGGCTTTTGGGGAACAGGCATGGGGCATGGTTTTCAAAAGCTGAACTACTTGCCTGCTGCTTATACAGACTTCATCTATGCGGCTATTGGTGAAGAGCTTGGTTTTGCCGGAACAGCGGGAGTACTCTTTCTATTTGGCTTTTGGGTTACTCAAGTAAGGGGCATCTATTATAAGTCAGATGATGTTTTTAAATCGGCTCTTACTTGGGGTGTGGTTTTGACCGTCATTCTTCCTTTGGCGATTAATGTTGCCGGAGTTACAAAAATGTTGCCGCTAACAGGTATGCCTCTGCCTTTTATTAGTTATGGAGGCACGTCTCTTTTGACTATGTGGTCAAGGGTCGGTCTTTTAATGAGACTTGAAAAAGAGTGCTCTTTGGAGGATGTCTAAATGAACAGCAATATTGTGCTTGTAGCCGGTGGGACGGGCGGGCATATCTGGCCTGCAGTTTCCTTCGGCAAGTGGATAGAAAATAATAAAGAGGGTGTCAATGTTAACTACATTTGTGGTTCGCGCCCCCTTGAGGCGGAAATATATAAATCAGCGGGGATTGTGCCTTTTGTGTTGGAGATGGATGGTTCTCCGCTTTCGGGGCGCTCCTGGGGGCAGCGTCTTGGACGTCTGCGCTCCCTCTTTTCTTCCTTTATAAGAGCACGCGGGTTCCTAAAAAAGAAGCAGCCTTGCGGGTGCGTTCTTTTCGCAGGCTATGTGTCTTTTCCAATGATTATGGCATGCAAATCCATGGGAATCCCTTTGGTTTTACATGAACAAAATGCTTATGCCGGCAAGGTTACGCGTATTGCGGCATGGCTGGGAATTAAAATCTTCACCGGTTGGGACAGCTGTCAAGCTTTAGCGAAGAGTGATTACCAGGCGGTTGGTGTGCCTGTTAGAGATTTTTTGAAACACAGCCCCAAAGAGGCTTGGGCAAAATTGAATGTCCCAGCTGACTTTCCAAATTCCCCAAGGGTTGTGGTCATGACGGGTTCTTTGGGCAGTCAGTCAATAAAGGAACTGATCGTAAAAGCAGCAGATGACGAGGTGTTTAAAGGTTGGACGTTTGTACTTCCCGCGCTTTCAGACTCTGTAGTTAAAATAAGAGACAATGTGTTCCTCTTACCTAAGATTTGGGATGCCTCTTTGCTTTTCGGCGTAGCCGACATGGCTGTAGTGAGAGCGGGAGGTTCAACACTGACAGAAGTGGGCACATTGGGGATTCCGGCAGTGATCATTCCTTGGAGGGGCGCTGCTGACGACCATCAGCGCTACAATGCCGCAGAATATGTAAAAAACAACATTGGAATTGTTGCTGATGATAATCAAAATTATGATAGCTTTAAGGATAAACTTTTGGAGCTCTACAGAACGAACAGGCAAAATGAGCAAAAATGTACGAATAAGTTGTACAATAATGTCAGTATAATTTGTGAAGATTTCTGGTTAGCACTCTCGCCTGAATTTGAAAGGAGCGCTTGTTGTGGCACTAAGCAGTGATATAGATCTCAAGACGAAAAGCATACACCTTATGGGTATTGGAGGAGCCGGAATGAGCGGCTTGGCGATACTCCTTAATCAGATAGGAGCAAAAGTTTCCGGGTGCGATATTTTGACGACCTCCTATATGAAAGAGCTGAAGAAAAATAATGTCCCCATTGCTATGCCCCATGACGCTAAACATATCGACGAGTTTATGCCTGATATCTTGGTGTATTCAAGCGCTATTCCCACAGATCACCCTGAGATTCTCAAAGCGTGGCAAAATGGGATATCCGTGGCTAGAAGGGCTGAGGTTTTAAGTTTGATCTTCAATGCCAGACGTGGCGTAGGCGTTGCCGGAACTCACGGCAAAACTACCACATCGTCAATGATTTCACTGATAGCGGAAATGTCCGGAGCTGACCCCACAATCGCCATTGGAGGCGAAATCTCTGATATCGGTACCAATGCCAAGTTGGGCAGGAGTGACTATATGGTTGCCGAGCTTGATGAAAGCGATCGTTCATTCGTCTATTTTCACCCCGAAATAGCCATAATTACCAATATAGACTGGGATCACCGTGATCATTACATGACCTTTAAATCGGTTACCGATGCTTTTGCGGAATTCCTCTCCAATATAAAAGAAAACGGCAAGGTAATTCTTTGCATGGAAGATGCGGGTATAAATACTTTACGTACTGAATACGGTATCGACAAAGAGTTTGTCACTTACGGCTGGGGAACCGGATGGGATTGGGGGGCTACAGAAGTAGTCCATAATGTCGGCGGGGGTGCCTCATACACATTAAATCATAAAGGCAAGCCTGTCGGGCGCATTAATCTAGCTGTGTCAGGAGAGCACAATGTGCTCAATTCTCTGGCTGCATGCGCAGCTTCCGTTGATATGGGTGTTTCTCTGGAAGATATCAAAAAGGCACTGGCTATTTTCAGCGGTGCTAAGCGCAGGCTGCAAAAGACTGGTGTTGTTGGTGATATCTTAATCTATGATGACTATGGACATCACCCGAACGAAATATACGCGACCCTTAGCACTGTGCGTAAAATATTTCCCGCAAGGAGACTGGTAGCGGTGTTTCAGCCTCACCGGTTCAGCCGCACGGCTGCTCTTTATAAAGAGTTTGCCGAGGCTTTGTCTTTTGCGGATAGGGCATTCATTCTGCCTATCTATGGTTCCGACGAGATGCCTATCGAAGGTGTCTCTTCGAAACTTATTTTCGACGCGGCTTCGGAGGATACCAGATCACACTACGAACTGTCTGGTGATTTTGATGATCTTGTAAAGTCCGTTTGTCAAACTGCGCGTAACGGGGATATTATTCTTACTGTCGGTGCCGGGAGTGTCGGCGCGCTTGGAAGAAAGATTTATGATACCTTGAAAGAGATGCATTCCCACACGGAGAAGGTTTAGGTTGCTTAACGATTATCCTCTAAAAAAACTTAATACCTGGGGTGTCGGCGGCAGCTGTTCAAAGTTTTTGGTGCCGGAGTCCTCTGCCGAGGCGGCGCTTTACATCTCGAGGGCGTTTGAAAGCGGAGAAAAGGTCTACGTTCTTGGCGGAGGCTCAAATGTTTTAATCAGTGACAGAAAGCTAGATGGACTGCTGATACATACAGCCGGACTTTGCGTTTTTAATATTAACAGAGAGTCAAGTACTGGTGCTACAGAAATCGAAATCGGCGGCGGTGTTGACGTAAGAAAACTTTTGGCTTTTGCGATAAAAAACAGGCTGGGCGGGCTAGAGTTTCTCACGGGAATTCCCGGCACGGTTGGTGGTGCTCTCTGGGGCAATGCCGGAGCTTCTGGAGAGAGTTTTGCTCCTTATGTAAAATTTGCAGAGACAATTGAAAAAGACGGAAGCCTCAAGTTGATGCGAGGAGACGAGCTTTCGTGGCTCTATCGAACCTCCCCATGGAAAGATACTGAATCACTTTTGATGACAAAATGTATAATTGTATTAAAAGATTCAGATTACGGGGATATTTTAAGCCGCATAAGCCACTTTTCGCATCTGAAGAAGGGGCAGCCTCTCGGCAAAAAAACAGCAGGCTGTGTATTTAAAAACCCTTCCGAAACGAGTGCCGGTAAATTATTGGAGCAATCAGGCTGTAAGGAGTTGCGTGTTGGAGACGCAGTTGTCTCACGGCATCATGCTAATTTTATAGAGAACACGGGCAGTGCCAAGGCCGATGATATATATAAATTATGCGAGTTATGCCGAAAAAGGGTGCTGGCCCACTATAGTATAGAACTAGAATACGAGGTTCGTATGTTTGGTGACTTTGAAGAGAAAGACTAGAAAAAAGCTTAAATTTTGGGGAATAGTGCTTATTATGATGCTGGGAGTCCTTGTCGCAATTGAAAGCCGTTATGCTATATTTCGTATTAACGACATTCAGATCAGTGCGAACAGGATTGTACCTGATAATGCAATGTGGGGCATTACCACCGGTACAGAGGAAAAATTCTGGCCGGTTTACTGGATTGTAAGGGCAAAGCACGAAAGGTTGATAGAGGCTTATTTCCCCGTGGATATTACGATTAGGTTAGTTGGTTGGGGAAAGTTTTACGTCGATTGCGTGCCGATTGTTCCTGCGTATAAAATGTATTGGGGAGGAAAATATTGGTATGTATCTCCTTCAGGTAAAGTATGGCTGGCGACATTGGGCGAGAATAAATATATAGCTAGCGACAAGGCAGAAAAAATACCTGTCCTTTCATGGAGCAGCGACCGTCCTTCACCGGTGGACCTTTCAGTTCGCCGCGGCAATATTATGCCATCTAGCCTCCCTGTGACGAGAGTTAAAAAGTGGTATGAGAACATTGAACTTTTGGGCTGGAATAACCATGTCAAGTTCGTAAAAGCCGAAATCAGAGAGGGTTCTCCTGTGGTAAAACTGGTCTTTTCGAGACCTGACGGGGGAAACGGTACGGAGATAATGTTTGCAGATGAGCCGCTCCATTGGCATGAAGCTGGTCTTGCAGTAAAAAAACTTTATCCAGACTTAACAAAAGTTTCTCAAGAAATATTTATCGATACGACATATAAAGATAAAATTCTTGTGAAAAATAAGGTACAATAAACACACTATTATATCTCATGAGAAGAGGGGGCTATTTTCTTGTTTAAGAAAGCCTCAAGTTATGTGGCGGATAATGAACCTGAACTCTTGGCTGGCCTTGATTTGGGAACAAGCAAGGTAACAGTTGTGGTTGCGGAAAGAGAAAGCGATGGTGAAAGCGCGCAAATTATCGGAGTCGGACAGGCTCCTTCTAACGGAATCAGAAAAGGGCTGATCGTAAATTTGGATCAAGCTGTTAAATCTGTGCGCCAAGCCGTAAGTGACGCTCAGAATATGGTTGGGCAGGATATTAACGAAGTAACGGTATCTTTTGGCGGCGGTGACGTGACCAACATTCGTTCAAAAGGAATGGTTTCTCTCGGAAGAAGTCCAAGACCCGTTATGCAGCTTGACATTGAACGTGTTATTGAAGCGGCGCAGGCAGATGTTTCAGTTCCGGCAAACCAGAGTATTCTTCACACCATTCCGGTAGAATACTCCCTTGACGGCAACATCGGCATAGATGACCCATTGGGCATGACTGCGATGAGACTTGATATACAGCTGCAGAGCATCATAGTACCAACCGCCACCATACAAAACGTAATGAATTGCGTGGATAAGGCCGGCTTGGATGTTGCCGGACTGGTGATAAAACCGCTATCTGCAGCCCTTGGGGTACTCTCTCCGGAAGATGCATTGGCGGGAGCGGTTGCGATTGATATGGGCGGGGGCACAACCTCTGTAGCGCTTTTTTCTGATGGACGGCCTAAACATTTGGGGCTGCTTTCCGTTGGGGGAGATCACATCACCAATGATGTCGGCAGCGTGCTTAAACTGCCGCTAAATAAAGCAGAAGAGATAAAAAAACAAATCTCTGTCTTCACCCCTCCCGAAGATCCCGATGAGACTGTCGATTTTGTCTACAACTCGAGGAACTATTCTGTTTCCAGAATGGATCTGCACGAAATAATCAGATGCCGGCTTGAAGAACTGTGTGACACGTTGATTCGTCCGGAGATTAAAGCAGCGGGAATCAGCATGCTGCCAGCAGGTATAATCATCACCGGCGGAGTATCCAGAACAGAAGGACTGGACGCCCTTTTGCTCGATATGATGGATCTTCCTGCCAGGGCGGCAGCGCCGCTTGACGCCAACCGCATGCCCCCCGGGAGAAACACGCAGGAATATTCCTCCGCAGCGGGTATTATCAGGTATGTACTGGAAAAAGAGAGATATCCTCTTCGCTATCTCGATAACCAGATGATCGCCAAAAGCATGTCAGATAATTTGAGCCGACCTATTGTCCGTGAAGGAATCATTTCAATCGGCGGCAAAAATAATTCTGACGGCACTTCAGGCAAACGCTTGGATATTGTTGACAGCATAAAGGGAATATTTAAGGAACTGTTTTAATTAAATCCTCACATGTAATCAGGAGGCGTTATTATGAGCGATGTATCAGAAATTTTTCAGCTTGATAAATCAAACTATCCCACAAGAGAAGTAATTAAGGTCGTTGGTGTCGGGGGTGCCGGTAATAATGCCTTAAACCACATAGTGAGGGGTGGCGTGCGCGGGGTTGAATTTATCGCCGCCAACACAGACATTGCTCACCTGGAGCTTTCAGAAGCGTCATGCCGCATAATTCTCGGCAAAGAATTGACAAAGGGGCTTGGGGCCGGTTCTGATCCTGAAGTAGGATGCAAATCAGCTCTTGAATCAAGAGAAGAAGTTCGTGCCGCGATAGACGGTTCAGATATGGTTTTTCTTGCTGCCGGTATGGGCGGCGGCACGGGGACTGGTGCCACTCCTGTTATCGCCTCGATTGCCAAAGAAACAGGCGCCCTTGTTGTAGCGGTTGTCACGCGCCCTTTTACGTTTGAGGGACGAAGGAGAATTGCGCAGGCCGACCTTGGCATTAAACAGCTTCGGGAAAAAGTTGATGCACTGATAATTATTCCCAATGATAGGCTGCTCAGTGTCACGGATAAGAAAACCTCCATAAACGATGCGTTTAAACTGGCGGACGGAGTTCTTCACCAAGCTGTCCAGGGCGTGACCGACTTAATTTTCCGTCCCGGTCTGGTGAATGTCGACTTTGCCGACGTTAAAACCATTATGTCTGATGCCGGTACTGCCATCATGGGCATAGGCGAAGGTTACGGCGAGAAACGTGCTGCGACAGCGGCTTACAACGCAGTGAACAGCCCGCTGATGGATACAAGAATGAGCGGTGCGAAGGGAATCCTCTTTAACATTACCGGAGGCGCTAACGTCGGTATCCATGAGATAGATGAGGCTACCAGGATTATTACCGAAGCCGCAGATGAAAACGCACGCATCATCTGGGGACATGTCTTTGACCCCGAGATGGAGGATTCTATACAGATCACAGTTATCGCCACAGGCTTTAATGAGTGCGAAGAATCCCCAGCACCGGCAGTACGGGCTCAAGCTGCTCCATCTAAGGCGACACCCAAACCGCTGGATATCTCCGCAGTTCGCAATTTAAATACCTTTACCGCGAAAAACGCTGCTGCTTCAGCTGCAGGTATTTCTCCGCGCGCAGAAGATGCTACGGCAGCGCGGGCGGTTCATTCTCCAAGACATGAACAGAAACTGCCGTCAGAAGAGCTAGCTAAGCCGGAACAGACTGAAGTTCGTGTTGCGGCGCGTCAGCCTCAAACTGTCTCAGAAGAAGATCTCTTTCGGCTCAGCGGTGCACCTGTTGACCAGTATGATACACCTGCGCTTCTTAGAAGGAGGCGCAAGCCCTGAGCAAGCGAATCGTCCGAAACAAGCAGAGTGGACGGATAACCGCGTGGCAGAGCTGGGAAGAATATAGAGTCGGCGAAACGTGGACTACAGAGCTGCCCAAGGGGGGAGACCTACCTTGGGCTCTGCTTTATCCTGCAGACTATTCTGTAGGCGCCGCCAACCTTGGGGTTCATTACATTTTCAGATGGCTCCGGGAGAACGGTGTTGCCGCTGAAAGGTTTTACAGCGCGCCTATTCCATATCGATCCGCCGACGGTGACACGCTGTTGGAACGCTTTCCCATTATTACCGCCGGAGTATCTTTCGAGGGAAGTGTCCTGACGTTTTTTGAATGGCTTAAGGGAGCTAATATTCCTCTCTCTCCGCAAGAACGCGACGATGGACATTATCCTGTAGTTGGGGCTGGAGGCGCCATAACCTACATTAACCCGCTGCTTTTGGCGGGAGTTTGTGATTTTATCATCCTTGGTGACGGACTTGATGATATGGAGTTCCTCACTCAGTCGCTCAGACGCTATATGGAGCATGGAGACAGAAAGAAACTTTGGCGGGATTTGGCGGAAAATGAGGCTATTCTTGTGCCGCCGGTTCACATTACCGATGGTAAAGTCACGGATAAACGAGTTCCATGCAAAACAATGCCGCTAAGTGATAAATACCCTATGTACAGTACTTGGACTTCGCCAAAGGCGGCATTCGGTGAGACGCTGCTGTTCGAACTCCAAAGGGGATGCGCCAGAAATTGCAGCTATTGTACGTTACCTGGCTGTTTTGGGCGCATGAGATACAGACCTTTTGATTCTATAAAAGAGCATTTGGATAATGTCCTTGATAATATTAGCGCAAGGCAGATAGGCTTAGTTACCCCTGAAGCGGGGGATTACCCCGATATTAATAAATTAATTGACTATTTGGAGGGAAGAGAGATGTCAATCTCTTTCGCTTCTTTGAGAATAGATCGCCTGACTGAAAAAATGATTAAGACTTTAACACTCGGAGGACGGCACAGTATCACTGTAGCGCCAGAAACTGGCAGCGATGAGCTGCGTTTTTCCTGTGGGAAGAAATTCACCAATGATTTGATTATAGAAAAATTGTCGCTGGCGGCAAAAAACGGCATAAATCAGGTAAAGCTATACTTTATGGTTGGACTGCCGGGGGAGACAGACGAGGATATCGCCTCAATTACGCTCTTATGCCGCCGTATAATTGAAGAGACGGGGCAAAATCTTATTCTATCCGTAAACCCCTTTGTTCCCAAGCCAGGGACTCCGTGGTTTAACGCCCCATTTGCCGGTGCGGCGGCAATACGTAAAAAATATAATTTGCTCGCTGCGGATATCCGCAGCATGAAAAAGAAGGCTCCGCAGCTGAGACTGACAAGCCCTAAAGAGGCCGAGCAGGAGTTTGATTTGGCTTGGTACGGTTACAGCGACAGCCGCAATTTGGCCGATACCATCGAGGCTGGTGCAAAACCTCTCTCTAATGGACATTCCAACAGAGAGATAACTCTCTCTGAATTAGAATTATTGTGGTAATAAAAAGGAGGATGATGGTTAGATGGTTACAAGAAAGTCACAAAGCCGCAAGGAAAAGAGAACTATGGCGACATTTGGTCAATTCATTCTTCCTTTGACTGTAATCATGGCCTTTGCCCTGCTTTTCTTCAGCATTAAACTGTTTTTCCTCGACCCCAAAGATATCGATATTATGGATGACGGACATGTTAAATACACGCCGCAATCATCTGTCAATAGGACGGAAAGTAAGTTGCCGACCGATATTTACGTGGATAAGATCAACAACGAGAGTAAGGTAAAAAAAGATTTAACACCTAAAAAAAACACTGCTGGCACGGTTAAGAAAACCGCTGTCAAAAAATCAGCAGCGGATACATCAGATGAGGTAAAAAAAGTCCTGAACAGTAAGGCGGTATCGGCTGAAAAAAAGAAAGTATCTGCGGCAACGGAGACAAAAATGGTGAAACGTGAAGTTACTCAAACAGCAGCCACCGCCTCTGAGGGAAATAAAACATTGCCGGCAAAAGCGGAAACTACTGCCGCCGCTGGCAGATGGGATATTCAGATAGGCGGGTTTGCTGCAAAGGAGGGGGCTATGGAAACTTTAAAAAAAGCCCGTTCTGAGGGATACCAAGTATATATCACAGAAAGCGTCATGAACGACAAACCCTTCTACAAAGTAAGGGTAAAGGGGAGTGCGGAAAAATCAGCAGCGGCAAAAATGTCGTCCGAAATTGCTACACTGGGGTACCCTGTATATATTGTGTATAATAAATAGCGTGAGATACTTTTTGTACGAGTAATATACGGCGAAAGGTTGTTGTCTATGGCAGGTTTTGTAAAAGAAGTTACACCTCGGCTTCAAGCGATAGATTATATATCAGAGGCGATGTCTTTCCCGTGGCGGTTTAACGTCATGGAGCTAAAATTAGTTGATGCAGTCGGTATGAGGCTATCCGATACACTACACGCGGATCTTCCTTATCCTCCTTACACAAGAAGCCTCAGAGACGGCTATGCTGTACAGAGCGCCGACGTGATCGCATCTACTCCCTCTACACCTACTTTCCTTAAAAAAGTTGGCGACATTAAGATGGGAACTGTCCCGGACTTGTGTCTTTCAAGCGGAGAAGCCGCGGCTATTCCTACCGGAGGGGTGCTTCCCGACGGATCCGATACTGTTGTTATGCTTGAAGACACTGACCTTGTCAGCGGTTGGGTAGAGGTACGAAAAAACACTCAATCAGGTGAGAATGTTATTGCCAAGGGAGAGGAGCTTACCAAGGGGGCTGAGATACTTAAGCAGGGTTCTTTAGTTGATTTTCGCACTGTGAGCCTTCTTGCCACGGTAGGCAAAAGCAGAGTTTCTGTGCAGGATATTCGCATCAGCATCATCAGCACCGGAGACGAAATTGTGACAGTAGATACGTCTCCTCTTCCTCCAGGCTGTATCCGCGATGTAAACGGAATCGCAATAAAAACCATTCTTGATAAATATGGATTCCCGGCAAAATACTGCGGAATCATTTGTGATGACGGTGATGCATTTGAACAGAGAGTGCGCGAAGAGATGGAAAAATGTGATGTGCTGATTCTCAGTGGCGGCTCATCAGTAGGAACCAGAGACCATTGCTCAAGAGTATTGGAATCGCTTCCCTCACCGGGGTTGCTTATTCGCGGCATTAACATTGTTCCCGGAAAACCTACTCTGGTGGCGGGCTGTCTTGAAAGCAAAAAATTGGTTATCAGCCTTCCCGGACACCCACTTTCCTGTCTTACTGCGGCATACGTGATGCTGTTGCCTTTATTACTGAAGATTTCCGGCTCTCCTGACGATAAATTC
>RRZU011347859.1_pt1 | contig 14722 bp, 18 predicted proteins | sample 2165561 | NCBI WGS metagenome assembly RRZU01 (sample SAMN10456909, study PRJNA506462) | wastewater metagenome | isolation source: wastewater sludge | place: USA: Moscow, Idaho
AGCATTTCTAAATCCACCTTCATAATCAATATCACATTCATAGTAAACACCTTCAGGTAATAAACCTTCACGATTGTAGAATCGATCGCCACCGATGGATTTTTGATCACTGACTTTCCATAGATTACCCTTATCACTTTCCCATCCTAACGCTTCTGCTTCATCCTTTGTAATGTAATTATCAGGCAATCGATGATAGGTTATTAGATACAATGAAACATCTTCTTTGCTTGTATAATAACCTTCTTCACTTATTGGATTGGACTCAATGGGTTGATCAACTTTTTGACATGCGACTAAATTGAAAACAAATAGAAATGAAATAAATAAGATTAAACTTTTTTTAAATATCGATTTCACAATAAGTGCCTTCCACCATCTACCTTGAGCGATACACCTGTAATATATGAGGCTTGGTCAGAACATAAATACACTACATTTTTCGCAATATCGGATGCGTCCGCAATACGATTTAATGGAATCCGACTAAGTACTTTCTTTTCGACTTCAATATTCTCGAAATCTTTATTCATAGGTGTATAAACTGCGCCTGGTTCAATCGCATTGACACGGATATCTGGAGCTAAAGCAAGGGCAAATTCTTCTGTCATACGCTTAATTGCGGCTTTAGATGCATCATAACTAAACTTATTGAGTCGTGATTGACTGGAATATAGACTAGAAATATTAACAATCGAACCCGAACTCATTATTTCAGTCGCTTCCTTTATACAGTAGAATGTTCCATTTAAATTCGTTTGAATGACACGATCCCAATCTTCGACTTTAATGGAGTTAAAATCCGACACTATTTGAATTGCCGCATTATTAACTAAAATATCAATCGTTCCAAAAACATTCTTCACTTTGATAAAGAAATCTTTTACCGATTCATAGCTTGATATATCACAAGGGAAATAATAAAGTACCCCCATTGGCATCAATTCACTAATGCACTGTGCACTCATTGGTTCATCTAAGTCACAAAAAATAACATGATCGCCTTCTTTTAAGAAGGCTTCAACACATGCTTTACCAATTCCTTTTGATCCACCCGTAATAACAACATTTCGATTCATATTGACCTCTTTACCGAATTAAATTCATTAGTGCTTGTTTATCATCGTCATTTAAGTCGATGAATAAGAGTTGTTTAATACGCTCTTTATTCGCTCGATGATTTATAAAATATGTTTCAATCATTTCAACTTTGGATTGACGATTAGGCATGCATCGATATAATACATACCAATCTTCTATGTAACACAATGGAATATTCGCATTACCTAAAATAACATATGATTCAGCTTGATCAAAATGATACTTGATTATTCTTGAATCTGTATGGATCGTCATACCAGCCATACAATCGATCGATAAATCCTTGTACTCGAACTTCTTATACCGTTCTGTTTGAAAAACAGATGAGTAACTGATTGGTTTTTCGATCCCATGTTTACTGATTAATTGGCAAGCATGATCAAAATCACGCTCATGTATCATGAGATCTATATCATTTACATCGACCTCGATGCCCCTAAGTTTCATCATAAATGATGCGCCTAATGCCCAGTTAATTTTATTTGAATTAAGAAATTCTGCTAATTCGAGTAATATAACGTCTTTGTTTAACATGTTATATAAATTCTAACATAAATTACTTATTTCATTTTACGAATTGCGAGCCATATTTCAGAGCGGTAATCTTCTTTAGTTAAGTCTGGACTCTCATTCCAAACAATTTCTGGTGCTTCAATTGTTTCATAATCTGTACTTGGAAGCCATTCCGAATAGATTTTTGCCCATGTTTCTTGCAATGTTTGTGGATAAGGACCGATAACTTCAAATACAGCCCAGGTATATGCTGGAACATTGACAACGGTATAATTATCTAATTGAGTTAAACTTGTATGAACTCCGATTAAGTGATCGCATTCTCCTGACTCATTCATTCGAGTTGAACTAAAATTATAACTTGCACTGACAATGCCTTTAGGATCTTTATCATTAATTGACTTCAGTTGAATAATTTTCTCAAGAGTAAGTTCACTCACTATTGCTATGATGTCTGGGTTTACTCCATTGAACTGTATCGATACTCGTTTCGATATACCGACTAAATTAAATGATTCTTTTTCAAGTATTCTTACTTTCATTTGTTGATTTCCTTTCACAGTAAGTTGGAAGGATAACTTTGGAAAAATCGATAGTGTTACTCGATCCTTTCTTATTCGACTCGGTGTAACGCCATGATAGCTGATAAAAGCTCGAGAAAAACTATCGTAGGATTGATAACCATATTTAAATGCTAAATCAATCAAACGTTCGGTTGTTTCAATACAATCAATTGCGGCAAGTGAAAGTCTTCTACGCTTGATGTATTCATGTAATGATATTTGTGCTAAGAAACTAAACATTCTTTGAAAATGATACGATGAACATCCTGCGATTTGATTAATCTTGTTCATATCAATCTCTGTCTTCAAGTTTTGTTCAATGTACTCTAGCGCATCATTGAGTCGTTTAATATTTTCCATTTATTAACCTCAAACTTAGTATAAAAGATTCATTCTAAGCATTCTCGACAAAATCTGTGCAATAAATATCTAAAACGAGACTTCACTTGATGTCACAAGCTTTAGCACTTTAGACCATTTCTTATGGTGTCGAGTAATTATTTTCTCTGCACTCAGTTTCCCATCAAAGGTTGTATGTGCGTCACTTACAACACTCACTTGATAGCCCAACTCTACAGCCTTAAGACTTGTGGCATTTACACAATATTCCGTCTGCATTCCAACAATAATTAACTCATCTACATGATGTTCATCAAGAATTGATTTTAATGTTGTGTTCTTAAAAGAATCTGGTCTACGTTTTTGGACAATAGGATCCTTCTTATGAGGTTTGATATCGTCCACAATTTCCCAAGTTCTTGATCCATTTTCAAATTCTGAACCATCTTCATTGTGTTGTACATAGATGATTATAATATGTTCTTTTCGAGCTTGATCAATAAGATGTTTAATATTACGTAAGACTAAATCACTTTGAAAGACGGGTGAATCGCCTTCAATCATTGCCTTTTGTACATCGATTACAAGTAATGCTTTCATTTTATTTTTCTCCTGAGCAGTGTATAAACAATCCTCATCCACGCGATAATCACTAATCCAACACAATTAAATATAACAATCCAAGAGTACTCTGGGGATGCGTTAATCATAAAGTTCCATGAAACATCAAAATAGTTCTTGATTATACTTAGAAATATAACAGGTAAGATACCATCTACGATAAAGAAGCGTATTTTACGTTTTAAACTATAGCGATGACTCATGTTTAAATATCGTTTAAAGAATATACAATCAATGACTAAGAAACTAATGAATAAAAGATTAATCGAAAAAATTGCCCAATTAAAATCCCATTTAGGATTATGATAACTTACCCCTTTTAATAAGCTAATAACACCTTCACTCATCACTGCTGCAGTAATTGGATGTGTACTACTGACATCCCGTGCATTAGTTAATAGGAGTATCCCAATCTTCTGTCTCTGATTAATGAGCATTTGACTCGTCGATGAGAAAGTAGTTCCTGTATGACCATAGTACTCATCTTCAATTTCAATTTCTTGCCAATAAGGGTCATAGACCTTTGAGTCTGAACTTAGAACATTATTCACAAAAAGAGACTTGGATTCAAAGATTCCTTGGTTCATTAACATCAAGACATAGTTTGTCATATCACTTGTACTGGATAGTTGAAAACCAGCCGGTACATGCGCAACAGGATGTGGAACATTCACTGGAATTCTTATTCCATTGATTACACGATAACCTGGTAGTAAACCATTCTCTTTCGCTTCATCATACGAATGATACGTATGATTCATGTGAAGAGGTGTATAGATATTTTGTTTAACATAGGTATCGTAATCAAGCCCTGATATCTTCTCAATAATAGCACCTAATACGATGTAATTAAGGTTTGAATAAGAGTTAATGTTCCCAATTAGGTTATTAATATGTACTTTATTCGTTATAAGTTGAGAGAGTTCTTCGATGGAATAATCGGTATTATAGGTATATGCCATGTTCCCATCAATGGTGGATAGTCCACTTCGATGTCTAATTAAGTCTCTTACTTTAATCTCATTTCCACGATCATCCACAAGATTAAACCAAGGGAGATATCGACTAACATTCTCATTGATATCAAGAAGACCTTCATTACTTAATTGCTTAATCGCAAGTGCTGTAATGGATTTCCCAATTGAGCCGATATAAAAAGGTGTATCTAAATCCAAGTGATACTTAAAATCACCTGTTTGATACACCTTTTGATAAATCACTTCATTTTCTTGAATAATTGTAAGAGTTAATGCACTAATCTTAGATTGATGCATCGAATCTAAGATGTACTCATCAATTCGATTGAAATTTTCACTCGTAAAAGCACTCGTGTTAATCAAGGACACGAACAGTACGCATAGAATAATGCCACTTACACTGATGTGCTTTATTAATTTGTTCATTGTTTTCTTAAAAGATTTGATTAATCCAATTCTTTACCTGAATCATATCATCTTCTGTATGAAAATAGTGTTCACTATGCTTAGAATAAATGACTTCACAATTGTACTTTAAGCTAAAGGATTGAATACTGGTAATAGGAATGAGCGCATCATGCAAGCCATATAAGATTGATGTTGGAATATTCCAATTTATTATAGGATGTTGGATGAGATATTCATAATCCTGTAGTTTTACTACCATCCCATCACTTAAGACAAGAATTGGATTCTTTCTAAGATCATCTAATGTCTTTTTATCATTGTCTAACATTCCGTTAGTTAATTCAATTAAATCAACCACAGGTGATAGAAGTATGCAGTTTTGAATTGGAACATCTGCATAGGCTAATAAACTATAATATGCACCTAAACTGCATGCCCCTAAACTTATTTTAGAATATTTTGATTGTAAATACTCCATAATCGATTTCATCTCAATGATTGCTTGTTGAATCGTAAGTTCAGGTTCTTGTTGTTTACGGTCACCATGTTCAGGTAAATCAAAACTAAATACTTGGATACCCTTCTCATCGCATACTTCTGCACATTTGCGAGTAAAACGATCCTCTTTATGCGACATAAATCCATGTACTACAAGTAATACATGGGTAGATTCTTCACCCCATATTACACAGGGAATTGATTTATAATTGAATGTTTGCTTTTTCATATTATTCTAACGTTTTTACCCAATGAATGGCTTGAATATACAGTTCCATAAACCGACTTTGTGAAATATTAAAGATAGGATTAATCATATCAAGTTGTTCAAGCCTTATAAACTCATGATCTAATACGACCGTTAATGCAGAATGAATAATATTGGGTTTGCCTAACAATGCATCTTTAACCTGTTCTGTAAACGGGAGCTCTTCTACAATAGATTCCATATTCCGATTAAGTAATGTATCGATTGAAGAGAACATTCCAACCATGAAATAGTCCAAAAAATCTTGTTTATTATTGGATTCAAGCGCGATCAACTCCATGAACTTAGCTCGAGTTAAACTATTTTTAATAAGATCTCTATTTTCTACTATCTGAATATCTTTGACGAGTAATATATTAAACCAACGTTTGAGTTCACTGATACCCAATCGTACAATCGCATGTCGTATTGATTTGATTTCATATCGAGCTTCAAAATAAACTTTATTGGATACTTTCAATATTTTGTAGGATAATCCTAAATCAGATTCAATAATATGACTGATTCGATTAAAATCTGGATCCAAAGAATACAATTCATTGATGACTCGGATAATATTCGTATTTAGAACTGGAATATCCTTTCCTTTTACGATGACAGGTTTACTAAAGAAATACCCTTGAAAATACTCATAGCCCATATTTAAAGCCAAATCATACTCTTCTCTTGTCTCAACTTTTTCAGCTAAGAATGAGATTTTATTTTTATATCGATGTATGAGTTGCCTTTGATCAAACAAACTCACATTTGGAAACTCTATCTTTACAATATCCACAATATCTAGCAATGTCTCAAACTTCTCATCAAAAATAAAGTCATCGAGTGCAATTTTGTATCCTGCTTTTTTAAGTTGTAGACAGGATTCTATGAGTTCTTGTGTAATATTGGATTGTTCGAGTATCTCGATAATTAACATTTCTTTAGGTAATAACAAGGGTACATTTTGAACAATCATCGCTTCTGTGAAATTGATAAAGGCTTTTTTACCTTCGGTTAAGTCTTCAAAATGCATCACAAAAAAAGCATTATTTATGACTTCTGCTGTATCTCTATCCGCATCATTTCCTTCATAGAAGTTGTTCATACTTCTACGATATAAAAGTTCATAACCCAGGATGTTGTTATAGCGATCAAATATAGGTTGTCTACCTACATATACTTCCATCTAATATCTCCATTCTATGATATGAAAAATGAGTTCTCTTAACTCATATTGTACACTATTTGTTGGAATTAAAACCAAAAGAATACATTTAAGCAGTCAATAAGTATTACTTTTTTAACAGAAAATTCAATACAATCGTTTCCCTCTCAACAAACGAATACTCTAATCCTTTATATGTTTGATTGAGTTGAATCGCATCTAATAAATCAATCCACTCTAAGCGATAATCTAAATCAATCTCATAACCCTCAAGATGTGTTTCTGTTATTTTATCCTCTACATCTGCTAAATAATAATAAGAATTTTGTAAGAAAATAGCTTCTTCATATAAACTTTTACGCTTTTCTACAAAAAAACCCAGTTCCTTTACACTGTGTTCTTGGATGATTAAACCCGTTTCTTCTTGAGTCTCTCGAATTAAGGTGTCAATATGACTCTCACCTTTTTCTATTCCTCCCCCAGGAAATTTATAAAATCCTTCTCGATAACTTTTTATTAACGCAATCTTATTCTTGTTTCGTATGATTGCACGTACTGCATTTCGCTCAATGATAGGCCAATCTTGATTATAGTTTTTATGATCCATTATTTCGATCAATCGCATATTTTCATTTTTCATAGATTATAATTTTTTTACAAACTTAACCGAAGTTTCTATAAAACCTTCTCGATTATAGAACTGGTGAGCTCGTCTTCTAAATTGGTTCGAACTCAATTCAATATGAGAAGCTTGTATTGACTTGGAGTAATTAACTGCGAAATCCAATAAACGTTTGCCATATTTTTGACTACGATGTTTGTCATCAATCACAAGTTCAAGTATTTCTACAACCAATGACGCATGGTGTAATTGTTGTTCCACTCTTAAATGAATAAAGCCAATTAGACGTTCTTTTTTAACACCATATAATAGATGGTTACTTAAACTCATGATTTCGAAGTAACAACGTTTGAATCCCTCATAATCGAGTTGTTCATTTTCTAGCTGATTACTCAGTTCATAGACCTCTTCTAGATACTCAGCTCCTAATTGAATGATTTCCATAGATAAACCTCTTTTTTTATTATAGCACTCACACATAAAAAGAGACTTGATAGTTTCAGTCTCTTAGAATTCATAATAAAGTTGTAGTATACCAGGTTTCTTATCAATCATGATATCCTCCATGGATACACCCATTGATTTTAATTTCTGAATATTGGTTCTTAAGAACACATCACTTCCAACTACATAGTAAATCGCATGATCTAATTTGAGTTCAGTTAGCTTTTGATAATACTCTACTCGGGATTGTGTCCATATTTGTTTAAAATCTGTATGTTTAAATGCATCAAATTCAGTTTGATAGATTTGATGTAATGCATCCACATTGATATGAACACATTGAGGTATATGATTTTGATCCTTAAGATACGACAAGATAAGCGGACGCATCGTCGCAATCCCTACTCCCATTGAGAGTAATACAATAGGTCTATCTTCTCTTCTTAAACGCATACGTGAACCCAATTTAAATAGTATGAGTTCATCTCCCACAGTATGATTAATTAAGTTTGATTTATATTCAGATGCTTGTTTCGTAAAACGTGTCGTAAATCCAATATGATTCTCTTCCGCTAAGCTCATGATAGACATATGTCTAACTAAGGCTTTATTTGGAGGATCTTGTTCATCATAACCTTTAATCGCAATATGTGCATGAGAACCTTCTTCCCATTCTATGTCAGATGGTTTCTCTAGTAAGTATGTTTTTGTGTTATTCCCTTCATCGATGATATCGATAATTTTTAAGCTGTGCTTTATCAAGTGAATTCTCCTTTACACAAGATATAGTTTAGCTTAATTCATTTTATCTACACACTAAAATGCCCAATAAAAGAATTAACCCTTAACCTTAACTCCAAGTAAAGTAACTAAATCAACCGCTTGATTTGAATTCACAATAAGCCCTTTTAGTTCAGTCAATTGATTGGAAACAATTGGATAAATAAAGGTCGAACGACTCATATCAATACCTTTTAGTGAGGTTTTAAAGAAATTGGTTTGCACTAAATTTGACGCTTCAAAATTCACTTTTTTAAGTGTACATTCTGAAAAGGATGTTTCATTCAGATTACATTGGTTAAACTCTGTATCACTCATTTTAGAATACTCAAAAAATGTATATTGTAAATTGGATTGGTTGATATTAACCTGTTTAAGAATTGATTTTGATAAATCAGCACCCATAATTTTACAATCACTTAATTGAACTCGTTCAAAGTAAGTTTGTTTAAAACTACTGTTGGATAAATCACATTGTCTAAATTCCACATCGATAAAACTACATTTATCGAATAAGCCATGATCTAAGATACAATTCTCAAATAATACATTTTGAAATTCACAGTGTTTATAATCATATTCACTCAAATATTCATTTTGAAACATTGTGAAATGAATTTGACGATCATCATCCGCCTTTATGTAAATTTGTTTTTCTAATGACTTTAATTCTAAATTCTCTAAATTAAGCATTTCTTTCATCCTTTATTAATCCACCTTGATATGCAATTGTTCGATTTCTTCCCTGTTCCTTCGCTTGATATAACGCAAAGTCAGCTTGATTTAACAATATATCTAAGGTGTTAGAACTCTCAGATAATTCAGATAAGCCAATACTGACGTTCACTTGGATAATTTGATCATCCACAATTATCGGATAACTTTCAACATTCTCTCTAAACTGTTCAGCTTTCGCAAACGCACATTCTTTATCACATTGGAATAATATGACAGCGAATTCTTCTCCACCCATACGTGCAATAATATCACTGTTTCTGAAATTCTGCTTTAAAAGGTCGGAGAATACTCGAATAACTTGATCCCCGGCCGCATGGCCATAAGCATCATTGATTCGTTTAAATAAGTCAATATCCATCATTAGAAGAGATATTGGATGCCCATATCGAAGAGCACGCGCTATGACTTCTTCAGCACTCTCTGTGAATTTTCTTCGATTGTTTAATCCACTGAGTACATCGGTATTTGCCATTTCAATAAGTCGATAACGTAATCGTTCACGTTCACTCACATCTTCAAGCGTTAACAAATATCCAACAACCTCATCTTTATTCATGATTTCACGAACTTCCAAGTTAATGAATTTATCTTCATTGTTTACCGTTCGATGAATGATATGTTGACCTGTTTCCTTGATATACTCTTTGATTTCCTCATCCTCTTTTAGGACAGAATAAATGTTAGTCTCCTTCAGTTCAAAACCTAAAAATCTAAGAATATGAACACTTTGCTTATTATATTCCACAACCCGATATTGTCGATTGATTAAGATAAATCCAAGTGTACTATCTTCAAATACACGTTCACGGGCTAAGTTGTTTAAATCTAGAAAATTATATTTTGTAAGTGCAAGATTAATCAGAAAAATACAAGGTGGAAGAATAATTGCAGTATAATCAATACCGACTCCTCCTAGATTAAAATACACCAAAATCAAGGCGATATAAGTAAGTCCAGATGCACAAAGTAATAAACTAAATTGTATTCTCTCATTTCCACTACTCTTATGATATCGAACATAATAGTAGTAAGTGCTTGAAAACAGAATTATGAAAACATATATGACTTGGACGAGATACCAAGGACCTTTGGTTAAATAAAGAGCTGTAAAATCCCCCATAACTCGATGTTCAATTGTTTGATAATACAGATGATGATAATCATTCGTTAATCTTACAAAAAATGTAATGACTGGAATTATAAATGGAATGATTACACGATATCCTTTAAGTGACTCAAGTCTTCCTGTATAGACTAAACTGACCAAGAGCCATAAAGCTGGGAAAAACGGAATCCCAAAGTATTGGATTTGATTCCAAAACAACATATCTTCCATGGTATATACATTTAATTCGAGTAAATAACCCAGCAAATAGATTTGTAGACACAAACTTAATAAACCCATTACACGTGCATGGAGTGATTTCCCACGTATAAATGAGTAAATAAAGAGAAAGGCTAAAAATAAGAGTGCGATAAACAAATATAGTGACAGTAGTTTTATTAACATACTTCACTCCTTAACTCATCTTGAGTGTTTATATTCAGTTTATCATATTTTTACAATTAGATATAAGAGATAAAAAAAGAGTGCTTGTGAAGTGAACACTCTTAAATCTTTATTATTCCTCTAAATCCTCGTACTCCATAATAGGAATCAGCCCCATTATGATAAGTAAATACCGTATTGTATCGCCGATCACAGAAGATGGCACCCCCTAGTTGACGAATCTCAATCGGTGTCTTGACCCAACTTGATGTTTTTAAATCAAATGCACCTAAGGTTTGTAAGTGACGATATTGGTCTTCATCAAGTAATTCAATCCCCATATTTTGCGCCATATTCATTGCACTATCACTCGGTTTATTTTCTTTACGTGCATCCAGTGCAACCTGGTCATAACAAATACTTCTACGCCCTTTTGGTGTCTCTGAGGAACAATCCACATAGACAAGTTCACTCGTTATAGGATCTACTCCAATCACATCCGGTTCGCCATCTGTTCTTTCCATCTCATTTAAGGACCAACATTTATCGGGATGGTTTAGAAGTCTCTCTTTGACTTCTTCCCATTTGAGTTCTTGGTGACGATGTAGATTCTTCTTAAACCGTGATTCAAGTTTATCAAGTAATTCCTTGAGTTCAGATGAATTAAGTGTTCTTTTTTGCATAGAAATATTCCTTTCATATGGTTTATTGTTTAATCACACAATAAACTAATTTCATGATTAGTACAACTCTAATACATCATTGATAAACACAGTCAAAGATTTCAAATACAACAAACATATCTTCATTAAATTCATAACCGAGTTCTTTTCCCTCATGTGAGAAGAAACGAATATGACCTTCTCTCCAAGATTCTAAGGAATCATCTTCTCCCTCTAGTTTGCAAATATCATAGGTCATTTCCTTAAAAGGTAAGATTAATATCTCTTTAGTTTGGATAATACACTTTGGTTCTTTATTAAAGTTTGTGACTATACTGTAATCATTAATTTGTGGTAATTCTAGTCCTTGTAGTTTGAAGGCATGATAACTGCTTGCGGTTGCTTTCTTTTGACCGATGAGCACTAAGCGAAGTAGTTCGTTAGCCCATTTTTCTTCATAATGAAAATGGAATACTTCAAAGTATTTTGTGTCTTTATCTAATCCTTTTTCTTCTATAAATCGATTCCAATAGTTCTCAATCATATTTTTTACTCTATCTCAAAAATGGATCCTATCTTTGGTATATCTTATTCATCATTTAATACTTTTCTAAGAAACTCAACTCTTTGTTTAACCACATCTCTTACAAACAAACTATCCACTGCTATATCAAAACCATGAATGGTACCTTTTGTGTTGTTTAAAGTAGTTTTAACCCCTAAACTCTCCAACTTTTCCGCATACTTTATTCCACAATCTCTTAGGCAATCAAATTCAGCGGTTTCTAAGTATGTAATTGGCATATGTTCGAGTTGATCTGATTCTAATGGTGATAAGTACTCCCATTTTGATGCTTGTTCATTTGGGGCATAGTAATTCTCGTATTTCTTCATATCCTCACTATTGCATAATGGAGTATCCACGAATTCTTTCATGGATGGAGTTTGAAGTTTATGAGCTGTTACTGGATAGATTAATAATTGTGCACATGGTATTTGAACAGAATGATCTAATGCCTTAAGTGTCATGACAGTTGCGATTTCTCCCCCTGCGCTATCGCCTCCTACCGCTATTTTGGATGGGTTAATCGATAGTTCTGTTGTTTTACTTAATAACCATTGGTAAGCCATGAAACTATCCTCAGTCGGTGTTGGGAAAGGATATTTAGGAGCTAGACGATAATCCACCAATAACACATGACAATTTAAACTCTTGGCATATTCTCTTGCCCAATGATAATGAGAAGGTGCAGCTGGTAGCACAAATCCACCCCCATGATAATAAATCAAACAAGGTGAATTCTCCTTTATTTGCTTAGGCGAATACAATAAAGCATTAATTTTATAATCTTTTACAGGTATTTTATATTTACGTACATTTATATCTGCATCGGATTTCTCTTGATAAATAAGTAGTTTCATAAAGTTTTGCATAATACGTAAAACAATCGGATTCAATGGCGGATTAAACGATTCATACTTCTTAAAATCAGGATGAATTGGGTATTGTGTTCGTTTCATATTTATTAATCCTTAAATTCTATATTTACTTCTTCGTATCCCATTGATTTGATAAATGATGTGAGTAATTCTTTCATACGATTATCCGCTTCAATGAGTAGTCCATCTTGTATTTTCTTTTCTTCGACTTCTTGTTTATTCTTATTGATTTCATCAAATACAAGTTGAGTAGGATAATCAGAGAAAATATTACCTAATAAATCTTCAACCTGAGTCTTCTCTGTTTCTACCACGTGATCCAATATTTTTGATTTTGGTACAACTAAGGTTACTGTTTTAGTCTCTTCATCGATGGTTATTTCTACTTGTGACATATCCACACCCGCTTTAATATACGCAGAATATTCGATTAATTTGATGGTTTCCGCATAGTTTAGATCCGCAATTCCAAAGACATTGATGGATTGTTCTAAGCGGCTCACAATCACATTGTGATATTCATATCGTAAACTTGTCCATTCTGATAACTCGATGAGTTGGTCTTGGATTAAGGATACTTTTGATGTTTTATTTGAATTGAATTCAATGTTTGATACAAAATTAATACCAAAAAGAATTAGAATTACTATTCCTAATATTGTTAAAATGGGAATGATTTTTTTCATTTTACTTCTCCTGGGTTTAATAAGCTTAGCTTCAATTTGACATAATAGATTATATTTCGTAAAGCAAGAATAAAAAAGGAGCTTATAAAGTTAAGCTCTTTGATCAACTTTCCGCTAAAACTTTAATTCGATTAAGTGCATTCGGTAATAATTGATTAAATAAATCAACTAAATTATCCGGCACATCACTCGTAATGATCAAACAAGTATCTTCTCCCTGAGTGACTAAACGATAGCTCTCCGCTCCACCTGTCCACTCTTTTTCTCGAGATAGACTTCCTGTTTCTTTCGTATCTGCTTCGTGTAATAATTTTACATATTCAAACGGAAGACATTCTTTTACCAAGCTCGTTACACCATATCCATTCACCGATGAAATAAATTGAACAATGTTCCCTTTCACAACTTCTCCAACCAAATAGGTTCCTTCGTCGATAAGACCTGACCAATCACGAAATGTTTTATCACTCCATAACGTAGTCCAAATTCTCTCTTTTGAAGCATGAATCTTTATAGAGTATGTGAGCTCTTTCATGTTTATCCTTTCATTTTACTTATTATAATCACTCTCTAATATGCTTAATATCTTTGTATCGATATATTCTTCATTATACATAAAATCATCCCGTTTAATTCCTTCACACACAAAACCTAAGTTTATGTAAACCTTTTCCGCACGTGGATTGAATGAGAATACTTCTAAGCTTATTTTATGGAACTTTAATTCTTCCATCCCATATTTTATGAACAATCGTAAAGCCTCAGATCCATAGCCTTTATTCGTATATGCCTTACTAATTAATATCCTTAAATTAACATTTCGAGTACGATACCATTCTTTAACCGTTTCAATTTCATCTATACTCATTTTTTGACTAGCTTCAATATCATTAATAACTGAACCTGTTAATTTCTTTAATTCTGGTTCATTCAATATATTTATCATGTGTTCAATGTCTTGACTCTCAAAGGGCCTCAAGACAATATTCTGACCAATTATGATAGGTTTAGTTTCAAAATCTATCTTATTCATATTATTCCACCTTAAATTTTTGATTGATTACTTTCTAGATTTTCTATAATCAATTAGTTTAAACAATGATGGTAATTGTTCAGTTGAAGTAATATCAAAGGTAATTGGTAAGGTTCTAAATGTTTCACCCATCCGTACAATTGATTTAATATAGTCTATTAATTCTTCTTCTAAATCAAGATTTAAGATATCATCCCGTTCATTTTCTGGAACATATAGTGTTACTTTGAAATAACCTTCCCACATCGATAACCAGAAGAGTGTTTTCTCTCTTAATCCTCCTCTTTTACCAATCCATCGATTATTTCCTTTAGCCAACCAAGCTTCTCCATCGGTATAGTATCTCCAAATAACTTCAATCTCTCTTGTTTTCATTTCATCTAAAAACATGCGATA
>RRZU012290650.1_pt1 | contig 14718 bp, 18 predicted proteins | sample 2165561 | NCBI WGS metagenome assembly RRZU01 (sample SAMN10456909, study PRJNA506462) | wastewater metagenome | isolation source: wastewater sludge | place: USA: Moscow, Idaho
ACGAAGCATTCAGATCCCATTCCATTTGGTCGACTATTCGCAATACATTGCTCCCACGAGAACCCAATCCATGGCAATACGGTGCCGAATTACTGGAATGGGGACTGCATCAACCGTGGGCCTCCTCCATTGATATTCCCGCCGTCATCGATGCTTTTACCGTCCGATACACGCACGATGGACGTCCTCAGGCCTGGCGAACATTGCCCTCTCGAATTCCCGAACCATTCCGACAAAAGGTCGCTCAGGCCGTAGCGGAAAAGCGCCTCCTGACCTTGTCATTGTTATCGTCCGATTCGATATTGGAGGCTCTCCAAGAGTGGTCGGTATTGTACAACACCGCCTACCCAAACGACATTCCCGCCGATGTGGACATGAATTGGCGGACGATGTGCGCGCAAACCTTGTACCGCCACTCGGATGGTTGGTCCAATACCGACCCCAAAAAAATCCAGGCCATCCACGAGCAAGGCGAGTGGCTTACCAATCAATTGGCCCCTGAAATGTTGAACAACCCAACACCAATTTGGCGAACCGCCATCCGTTATCTTCACCCCCAGGTTTGGATTCAAGAGGCCAACACCATTCGCACCGTATACGGAACCGACGAAAAGCAATTGGCTTACAAATTGCCCTATATGGGAAATTCTTCCGACGCGGGCATCGTTCATCAACGACTAGTTGAAACCTTTTGCCCAACAGTGTATCCCACGCTTCAAGTACTGCTGAGCCCAGGGGATTGGGCGGATGCAACCAAAGTAATTTGCCTGATCGCGTCGATGGACCCGGGTAAGTGGGAGGGTCCACCTCGCGAAACACCTCTACCCACCTTGGATCACGCGCCCGCATCTTGACCGCAAAAAGACATCGCGGTGTAATAACCCATGTTATTTCGTCCTCGACGTGGCCAATATTTTCATGATGTCCCGGGCAACGCGGTACTCGTCAAAAACGATTTGATTCGGCCCGTTCATTCGCATGACAATGTATCTCCTACCGAATTTCGTTACCTCTATTTAGCGCACCGGGACGCCCATACACCACAAGGATGGCAAGATCGAATTCGTCATTTCCTCCATCCTCAAGAGCCTAATCCTTGGGAATACGGAGCGGAATTGCTGGAGTGGGGACTGCATCAACCATGGGCGGACTCAATCCATCTCCAGCGAATCGCCCATAACTGCCACATGTTTCATCCGGAACGTATGATTGCGTTGCCCTGGCTGACACTTCCTCAACGTTTGCCGGAGCCCTACGCGCATCAATGGGCCGAAGCCCTTTTGGGCTCGCATTACGATATTCACGTGCATCGGGATATCGAGCTCCAGACGTTGATGGCGTGGGCGGCGTGCTTCATTCTTTTGTATCCCCACTGCATGCCGCTGCCCGCCAGCGCGCAATGGAAAAAAATCTGCGATTTTGCATTGCAATACCGCACGATTGAAGGTGACCACTTCGATGAACGACTCCACCATCAACGGACTGTTTTACGTAATATCCCCACCGCCCACTTCCACACATCGCCCCATGAAGTGTGGACCACCTTATTGCACCGTATCTATCCCTCGGTCTGGATTCAAGAAGCCGAATATTTGAAATACCAACTCGCCTTCCATGAATCCGATTTGTTGGAGCATCTTCCTTTCTCGCCAGCTGATTCGGAAGATCCGCGCAGCGGCTATTGGAATGAACAATTGATGCGTGTGTTTTGTCCAACAATCTATCCTGTCCTGGCCGCCGTCATCACTCCAAAAGAATGGTACGACCGCGAGGTGGTCCTTCGCATAGGAAAAACCTACATCCTGGCTCAAGACTCCTCTTCCACCTCCCCCATTCCAACGTACAATACACCGTATGAGCCCTGATCTTCCTGTTCCACCCCAATACAGCCATATGGCCAAAGCCGCCTGCTTGCTTTTGCTTCATCCCCATGACAACAGGATTGCGGTGTGTTCCCGACGAAATTCGGACATCTACGGCTTGCCGGGTGGGAAGATGGACCCCGGTGAAACGATGGCGCAAACAGCAGTGCGAGAAACGCACGAAGAGATTGGTGTGTTGGTGGACACAGCTAACGTCGAACGTCTATTTGCGGACGCGATCCCCGGTGACCGAGACTTTTGGGTCGAGTCGTTCATTGCCGTCAGTCCTACCGACCAACTGCAGCAAATGGAGTCGGACATCACCGTGCAATGGACCACCTGGGAACGTTTTCTTCAACACAACGCGTTCAAAGAATACAACGCGGGTGTATACCAGGCCTACCAAAGTTGGTTGGCGTGCCAAAACCTCGGAAAAACCTACACGCTGAATACCACGCACCTAAACTCCAGTTCGTCAACTCCATGCCCATAAATTCAAACGGAAAATTACGACCCAAAACAAAGGCCCGCATGGGCCTTATCGTCTTGAAGGATACGGGCGAACTGGGCACGATTTACCGCCTCGTCAGCCCGTTGTTAATGGAATGGGTGCTTTCGCCACCAACTGCCGAGATAAGCCAAAAAGAACGGATTCCCGACGATGTCCACGATGCGCTGCTTGGTCCGGGTATAGACCCCCGCCTCCGATTTCTCGTACCCGTGTCCATGAATCGTGAAAATGACCGAGCGTTGCTCACCGACGGAAAAGAGTTTGCAACACTGGAAGATGTCGGCCGATACATACGTCGTCATCGTATTGAAATTTACGCGCAATACCACGGCTTGAACTATTAAGCCTCTTCAATTTCGCGATTGTACAGGGCCACCATACCATCCGCAAAACACATGCAGCCCGCGAGCATCAGCCAGGCTTGAAACATGGCCAGCCCGTCGTGCGCAGTAGGCCAATTTCCCAGGTACGCCAATTTGGTCGGAGCGTACAGACCAAACGGAATCAAGCACAAAAACCAAATGCAAAGTTTGTTGAGAAAAATGTACATGGCCTTAGGTTATCAGACCTGATGATTTGCACGTATTATTGCGGATGTTGCAACTCCATGAATTGCATTACGCCATGCGCGTTTGCAGTATGATTTGCACCTATTGTTGCGGATGTTTTTGCAGATGTTTTCGCGGCTACCCCAGGCCGATGCCATTGGGCACCAAGAGAGGCGTATCGTTGTATTGCGCCAATCCCTCGGCTAACGCATGGACCGCTGCTTGCTCGCTCCAATTCAACCCCATGGATACGGTTAACTGCTTAATCTGAGCTACCCGCTCGTACAAATGCGGTTCCCGAATGCGCAGAACACCCCAAAAATCGGCGGGTAGCGTCTCCCATTGAGTATCAAACGTTGAAACGGCGAGCTCCAATTCCTGCCGGGTCGGTTCCACAAGGTACCACACCCGTTGCGGCTTCTTGGACGAAGACCGCACCCAGGAATCCCAGGCGCAGGACTTGGCATCCGGAGGGCGCGCGATAGGCTGGTCTCGTCCTTTTTGCCACTCCGACGAGGCCAAGGTTGTATTTTCACCGTACACCCCAGAAATCAACACCGGCAAGGTTCGTTCGTACAACAGTCCCAGCGCCCTAGGCCCCAGGGATGCAGGACTCGAACGAATCACGCTTCCCCAACCTTGCTCCAGGGCCCATACCCATGCTTGCGGATCGTATTTCGCCAATTCCAGCAACCACTTGTCGTGCCGCACTTCCCGCAACTCCGCCATCAACTCTCGGTCTTCAAGAAGCGCCGCCGACGCCGATCGGTGCTGACCCGAGAATAACAAAGGCAGTATCAAATGCGTCGAGGTTCTATCCCCGTACTGACGCCGGCTCGGAATCTCGTGTTCCGTGCCCTTCAACTCGTAGCGCAATTGCGAAACAAGAGCTTTCGTTTGATTGTTGCGCAACAACGCGATCAATCCATGCGCAGAAGGGAAGGCGGAAGAGTCCCAGGACATGACATCATTATATCTTGTCGCATTCATCCAACAGCGCTCCCATGGAACGGGCTGATGAAGTACAATGACGCACCATGCGAAACATTGCCCGTATCGAAACCGTTCGAGCCATTCGTCCCATCCCCAAAGCCGACGCCATTGAGGTGGCCACCATCGGAGGATGGAATGTGGTCGTGAAAAAAGAAGATGCGCTTCAAGTCGGCGACCCCGTGGTCTACATTGAAATCGACGCATTTTTGCCCGAAGGCAATCCCGCATGGCAATTTCTCGTTGACAAACAACCTCGGACTTGGAATGGCCAAACGGGCCATGTGCTTCGAACGGTTACCATGCGCGGCCAAATCTCCCAAGGTTTCTGTCTACGCCCGCATACGCTCGGCCTGGACCCCACGCTCCCTGTGGGAACCAACGTCGCGGCCACGCTGGGCATTCAAAAGTGGGAGGCCCCGATTCCCAAAGAATTGGAAGGACTTGCCCGAGGCATGTACCCGAGCGGCATTCCCAAAACCGACCAAGAACGAATTCAAAATCTCCCGGACCAACTGGAGCAATGGCAACTCGAAGCCGATGAATGGGAAGTATCCGAAAAACTGGAAGGCGCCTCCACCACCTTCGCATGGCTCGATGACGACCTGCATGTGTGCTCGCGCGCCGTGGACTATCTGGATGCCCCCGATAACACGCTGTGGCAAGTAGCTCATCGCCTGTCCGTGCCCGAAACATTCGCCGCCCACCTGCGCGGTCGCCAACTGGCATTCCAGGGCGAACTGGTAGGTCCCGGCATTGAAGAAAACAAGTACAAACTAAAGGACCACCGTTTTTACGTTTACGATGTGTACGATTTTCAAGCGGGCTCGTATCTTGCTCCGCAAGAACGCTACACCCTGGTCGCTCAATTGGGTCTTTTGCATGTGCCCGTGCAAGACACGCATTACCGACTAACCGCATCCAACACCATGGACACCCTTCTTGCGCGGGCTGTAGGACCCAGCGTATTGTTGGCCACCCAAACCCGAGAAGGTCTGGTCTACAAGCGTTTGGACGGAAAAGCGTCGTTCAAGACCATCAGCAACACGTATTTGAAATAATCGGGCTCAGTCGTATAACACGTCCGAACGAAGTACGTACTTCGTTCCCCGCGCGACGGTTTGCCCTTCGTGCCAAGTTGCGTGCACAAACACCACCGCATCCCCGGTACGGGGTTGGACTTGAAACGTCCGAAAATCGGTGGCTCCGCCTTCGAAATCATCGTTCAAATACACCAGCAAGGTCAATCGACTGGTCCGACCATCTTCGACCCAAGGCCCATCTTTATGCATCTTGAATCGTTGCCCGGGTGTGTACGCATAAAAACGTACATCGCGTGGTAATCCTGCCGGTGCCTGACCTTCCAAAATGGGCAGGTCTTGCGTTCGCAAACGTTCCCACAACGAAGATACCAACTTCGGATTCGAAAACTGAACCCGCTGATTGTTCCGAATCTGCGGCATCGATTGGGGACCATTCCGCGTACGTACATCCGCCTCCGTAAAGCCCCGCTCATTCGCCAATCGAATAAAACCCTCGCACTCCGATGGAGAGAAAAAATCGGGAATCAACCACACGTGCTCCGCAAGTTGCTTCATAGTCACGCCTTATCCAGAAGACGCCGAATGGGTGCATACGAACGCCGATGAATCGGGCAGGGCCCTACGCGTACCAGCGCGTCGCTATGCTGAGGAACGCCATAGCCGACATGTTTCTCAAAACCATACTCGGGCCAGATCGCCGCCATCTGCCGCATCCAGGAATCCCGAACTTCTTTAGCTACAATGGATGCGGCCGCAATACCCGCATCGGTGGCATCACCACCAACCAACGCCCGTGCGTCCCATGGAGCCTCCTTTGCCCACGAAGGAATTTGGTTTCCATCAATCCGCACCGCACAGGGAACCACGCCCACGCGCTCCTGAAGATTCTCAACGGCGCGCTCCATGGCCAAAAACGTAGCCTGCAAAATATTCAACCGATCAATGTCGTGCGGGTGCACCATACCAACGCCATACGCATGGTGCACTTGAATCGCCTCCCAAGCCTTCGCCCGTGCTTTCGCACTCAATGCCTTGGAGTCTTGAAACAAGGTCCACGGTTGTTTCGCATTCAATACCACGGCCGCCGCCACCACGGGTCCCGCCCAAGGTCCGCGTCCAGCCTCGTCAATCCCAATATATTTTCGCAAAGAAGTCGCCATCATGCCTTTAGAATACGCCTGCTTTTGGGTGTATGGCAATGGCCCCTCGGTGGTCTCGCACGGTACAATGATGGTATGCGTGTGTTTCATGTAACTCCCACCTCCAATCTGGAATCCATTCAAGAACATGGCCTACAACCAAGAATAGGCCCTTTAGCGGATCTGGCCGGTGAAACCGAGCCTCGCATTTACGTATTTTGTTCGCTGGATGCCATGACCACGGCATTGGACAATTGGCTCGGAGACGCCATGGGCGACGTTCCGCTTTCGGCCATTGCATTGGACGCCTCCGACGTAGAGTATCCTCAGGATTTGTACGAGGCTTACGTCGTAGTGCCTATTCCACCCCATCGTATTCGAAGCATCCTCGACTTGGAAACGTGCGCCTCCTTCCCTCCAGACTTTCAACCATGCCCGAACCTCTTCCCCAACCCCTTCGTCTTCCGGCTGCTCTGGCCGCGTTCGCGTGGGGCCGCGCCCGCCCTCGTGGCCACCAGGGTCGTTTGCTCATGGCACTCGCCTTGTGGCAATGGTCCGAAGGCCAATTGGTCGTGTATTCCTACGATCCCCAGACGCAAACGCCACCCTATTACTACGCCGCCACCTTGCACGGCCGCCAAGAAGCCAGCATCATCAACATCGATGGTTGGCACATTAAGCCCTCGCAATCCCGCACCGCTCGTGAAAAAGACGGCGCGATGTTTGGAAGTTACTCCTACGGTCGCGTGTTGAACCCCGCCCAATTGATGGCCGAACAGCCTGCTGGCTTGCAGAAAAAGATCCACGCCCTCACCGATACCCTCCGAGCTCAACTGGGCCCATTGGATTGGGCGCAATGGCAAAACGTGTGGTCGCTCCTCACAGCCCGAGACTCCCCACCGTCCTCGCTCAGTAGTCCCATACATATTCAAGGGCAATGGCTCGTTCCGTTCGACATACCGCTACGAGAAAATAGCGATCGCTGGCCGCCGGGCATGTCCCCCGAGGAGCTGACCACCTGGCTTTCGTGCATCACCAAAGAACAAATCGGCTGGACCTACTATTTTTTTGATTTCCAAGATCACCTGGTGCATTATCTGGAAAAAAATCCTCAATGCGTATGGACGCCACACCATGCGGAAACCTTGATCAAGAAGCTCAAGGAAATTTGCTACCCCGTAGGGAAAAAAGGATCGCTTTCCTTTTTTGATACCTACGACGACGAACATTGGCCCATCAAAACCACCTGCGCCGTCCATCCCAGCCTTCGCCCTTTTTTACCGGAACTCCTGCGCAATCAGGCGACGGGTTCTGGCAGCCCCGACTACCACTGGCTGCGTGCCACGTATTTTCCAGACCCCGGCGACTACACGATGCTGGCCACCACGTTTCAAGGAAAATCCACGTTATCCGAGCACGACACGCTCACGTACGACGGAATACATTTTCGCCTTCGAGCCCAGCAAGGCCAACCCGGCGTGATCACAACTTGGGAACCGCATGGGCAAAGCGAATCCCAACAATTGGACGCCTTGCGGCAAATTCGTGCGTATTGCGGCGGTGCCGTCGGTTTATCCGATAACGTATTGGCGAGCAATCCCTCGTTCTGGCAAGCCCGTTTCGAACGAAAAGAAATCGCCCAGTGCGGAAACGCAACGCATTGGCACTGGCGCGCCCCTCCGTACGAGGGTCCACCCCTGGAACCCTCTCCGCTGGTACCTGCCTACGATGCGCGCGCCCGCATGGCCGTGGAGCATAGTCTTTTTCAGCGCGGATCCCCTTTGCATTTTGACGTCAGTATCCAAGACGCATTGGAGCAACCTTGGGGATGGAAGATCTACCTTCAACACCCCGAGGTTTCTCTAGCTCCCGAAAACGCTACCGATTGGGAGCGTCGATACGCCGCCAGTTATTTGTGGTCGCAATGGTCCAAAAACATGACCCCGCTGGAAGCCTTCACGGTGGCAACCCAAATGGGTTCCTATTTAGAAACCAGCGACCTTCACGAATCCTTGGCGAAATTGCTTCCCGCAACCCAGTTGGCCGTTTGCGAAATTGGAGGATTCTCGCACGAGGTAATGATGGCGGCTCTTCATGCGTATGGCCTGCAACAAGCCGGCCTGGAGAACAACACCGCTGTCGAATTACCCGACTTGCAACCTTAAGGCAACGACATCGAACGCAATTGAGCTTCCTGCTCCGCTCCCAGCACGGGCATCGCCCATTCGATTTTCAAGTAAAAATCCCCACCGGGATGCGCTTCAAATGCAGGAAGTCCTCGTCCTTTGACGCGCAGCATTTTTCCATTGCAGCATCTCGCCGGAACCCGCACTTGAAGCCGGGTTCCATCCGGCAACGCAAACTCCATGGGCCCACCCAGCAACGCCAGGAAAAAGGAAACCTCCAACGTGTGAACCACGTCCCGGCCCGAAAGGGCGTAGGCTTCGTCATCCACGACGCGGCACACGTACACGATTCCAGACTGCGTATCCTGAAGGTGAGCTCCATCCGGCACACCGGGTGGAATCGATACCGACACGGCCGTACCATCGGGTTGGCGAATGGTTCTGGAGCAGCCGGTGTACAACTCCCGCACCGATAAGCGAATTTCCCTCAAAATGGTGGATTTCCGACGACTCGCTTGCGAAAACAAATCGGCAAAATCCCCAAACGCCCCATGCTGGAACTGAGAAAACACGTCCGCAAAATCGGCGTACGCGCCGGGATTGGCACCCCACGATGGTGTTTCCGTCGAAGCCGGTTTTGTCAACGCATCGTACGCCGCTTGCACTTTTTTGAACTCCGCTTCCGCCTCCGGATTATTCAAATTGCGATCGGGATGCCACTGCATCGCCTTGCGGCGATACGCTTTCTTGATGTCCTCTTCCGACGCATCGGACGCAACACCCAGAACGCTGTACGGGTTCATTTGCGAAGAACCTCGTTTTTGCCCGCTGAATTGCGAAGATGAACTTCATCGCGTTCAATTTGAGTCACGGTCCATTCGTCGTCCAATACCGCTCCGACCCCAACCGGTCGCGTCGTGCCACCCCATCGCAATACCGCCACGCCTTGGCGTCCATCTTGGGTACGAATGGTGGAGACGACCCCATTGGCACCCTGCAAAGAAATGGACGATGCCGTCTTAGATGAGGGCGTAGCCCCATACCACTGTTGAACCCAGGCCATCGTCTCCGGCGAACGCGGAGCGGACGGGTTGGCCAGAACGCTCGCCGCGTTCGCGTGTTGCAACCACTGCAACATCCAGAATGTTCCTTGGAGCAAGGCCAGAATCACCACCAGCGGAAAGGCCCAAGATGAAAAACGCGACACAAATGGCATGGGCCTATTGTATCGGTGTTTCCGCCCACTTGGAAGAGCAGCCGCTTCGGAATAAAGTAAGGGATACGTTTTTGATCCTCTTCCGAATTAGCCTCATGCGATACCGTTCATTTTTGCTACCCTCTTTTCCACGTGCTCGCATGCAAGGATTCACCCTCATCGAAATCATGGTGGTATTGCTGATTTTGGCGATATCGCTGAGCGTGATCACGCTTGCCTTGCCCAATTCGGAAACCCAGAACGTGGAGCGCGAGGCCGACCGCTTTCGATGGGTTCTTGAAGAAGCGCACGCGGAAGCCCTGCGGCATCGCCAACCCATGCAGTTGCGCATGACCTCGGAGGGCTACGCCCTGCACAATGTTCCCCCGTCGCTTCAAAAAGAAGACTGGGCGCAACCGCACAAGATGAATTCCGTGGTAATCATGCGCACCGATACCGATGCGCCCTACACCATCACAACCCAACCCATTCCTGAAACCGCCACCTGGCGTCTGCGAGACGGCACCACCGAGCGGAATATCCAATCATGAAGCAGCATCGAGGATTTACCCTCGTCGAGGTGATGGTGGCCCTGGCCATTGTCGCCATCTCGTTAGCCGCCGGCGCTCAGGCGTACGCGCAATGGACCGACGGGGCTCGACTTCTGCATGAACGCATGCTCGCAACGGTATGCCTCCAAAATCAATGGACCAAACTGAATTTGGCGGAATCCCTACCCGCCACGGGGTACGACGATGTGGAATGCCTACAAGACGGCCAGATATTCCGAGTCCGTGTTGAAGTCTCGTCAACCGCCAACGCCCGTTTTCGAAAAATTCAGATGGCCGTAACCAATCCGAAATCGCCCGACGTGGTACTGGGCTCGATGATCACGGCGGTGGCGAAATGACCCTCCGCGTTTCATCCTCCTCCATGCGAGGTTTTACATTGATTGAGGTTCTCGTCGCCGTGGTCCTGATGGCGTTGTTGTCCGCTACCGCCTACAAAGGCGTTGCCACCATGCTCGATGCCCGTGAGCGCATTGAGAGCGCTGTTGCTTCCACGCAACGCATGCAGCAAGCCCTGTCGCAATGGTCCGATGACTGGGAATCCGCCAGCCAATTGCGCATGCACACCGGTGTTTTTTACAGCGGTTCCGCCGTTCGAATGATTCGCCATGACCCTCTTCGAGTCGGCCGCATCGTGGCATGGCGCCAAACCAGTACGGGTCTCGAACGCGCGTTGATGCCCCCTGTGGAATCGGTAGAAGACCTCCATCAGCAATTGATGGCCACCACCGAAGAATGGGTTCTCCATGGAACTCTGCCGCGCGGTGCTACGTTAACCACCTGGCCGGACCTCTCGGAGTTCCAAATCTACTATTTCGTCGGAAATTCATGGGCCAACCCCTATAGCACATTTTCCGATCAACAAGGATGGCCTTCCGCCGTTCGTTTGGAGTTAAAAACCCCCAAGGGGTTTATTTCCAGCGATTGGCTTGATTTGAATGCGCCAGGGATGCACCAATGAGATCTGCGCTAACCTCCCTGCACCAACGAAAGAGTAGCCGTGGAGCCGCCATTTTGCTGGCGCTCGTCATCATGGTTACAGTAGCGGGTCTGGCCTCTGCTGCCGTATCCCGCCATTGGAGCCAGCAACGCACGGATGCCTTGCTCCGTGCCAATCTTCAACACAAAGCCCTGGCCAATGCGGTGCTGCAGTGGGCCCATGCCATTTTGCTCGAAGACCGGCGTCAGGGGGTTACGGACGATTTAACCGAAATCTGGGCACTTCCTCTCCCCCCCACCTCCGTGTCCGAATTCCTGGGTACCGCCGATACGACTTCGTCCGGCCATGACGCGCTAGTCTCCGGAAAGATCGAAGACCTCGATGGCAAATGGAACATTTGGGACCTCTTTCTGGAGGAAGACGACAAAGGGGCCCACGCCATGAATCTCGCCGTCCTGGACCGCATTGGCATCGGCGTGGGCTTGCCACCCGGCCGATTGTCCGCCACCATCCAGCAGGCTCGTACATTGGTTGCCGGCCAAGGCTTTTATCCGTTGAATCCAGAGTCATGCTGGCAATGGCTCGGCCTAACCCAGGAAGAACGGCATCTCATCCAACCATATCTAACCTGCCTACCCGCCCGGGCGGTGTTGAACCTGAACACGGCCTCCCCCCAGTTACTTAGCTGGATACTGACGCCGGATCTTTCATCGCGCATCGTCGCCGAACGTCAGAGGAAACCGTTCGATGACACCACCGACATCGGAACGCGCGTCAACGTGGGTTCGGGTCAGTCCTTGTTCACCTGGATGCCCTACATCAGCTGGACCTTTCGCAGCTCGTGGTTCGCCGTGCACGTGAACATCACCATGGGCGGCGTCGATTGGCCCATGGTGCAAACATTGCAACGCCTGGAGACCCACATCATTCCCCTGGCCGGAGGCGTACAATGAGGTCGCACGGCAGAGGTAGGCACCATCAACGGGGCGCGGCGATACTGCTTGCGTTGTTGATTGCCTCCCTTGTCGCCACCATGGGCGCCACCGCTTTAGTCCGCCATTGGTCGACGCAACGAACCGCCAGTGTAACGCCCCTCAACATGCAGCACCGGGCGTTGGTTTCCGCCGGATTGCAGTGGGCCGCCATGGTGTTGACGGACGATCGCCAAAACGGAGAGGCCGACCATTTGAACGAAGCCTGGGCGGCCCCCATGCTTCAAGACGCGGGCCCCTTCTTTGGTCGCGATGTTGTCATGACCACGCGCATTCAAGACCTCAGCGCCAAATGGAACGTATGGCTCCTGGTGTCCGCCGTGCACGACCCCAATCCCGACCCCGATGCCAACCACATCTCCATCGCGCACATCATCGCCGAAAACGTGGGACTACCCCCAACCCGGCTTGTTGAAGCCGCCACCCGTTACTCGATGCACCGCGTGGGTTCCGCTCGGTTCATTCCCGATAGCCCCGAGGCCTGCTTTGCATGGCTAGGATTGACCCAAGAAGAACGTTCGTTGCTGGACCCGTACATCACGTGCGTGCCGGAAGAATACGGCTTGAACATCAACACCGTACGTCTGGACCTTCTTGCCTGGCTGGAAGGCTCTGACATTGCGAAGAAAATAGGTGTCGAGCGCGCGCGGGAGCCCTTTGAGTCGTACGAGGCCATCGGTCGTCGCTTGGGCGACGATGCCTCCACGCTCTCGTTCTTTCTTTTTGGTCGTCCGAAAGTGGGTTGGGGCGTACGGTCAAAATGGTTCACCGTCGATAGCACCATCAATTACGGGGGCGTAGCCTGGCGTACCCGCCAAACATTGAAACGCACGACGCAGGACATCGTCCCCATCGGGCCGTAATCAATTCAACAAGGCGGCCACCTGCCCTGCGCTGGTCCATTCGCTGGGGTCTTTCTCCAACACATCGTGCAGGGTGAGATGCAGCGCCGTTGCGGCAATCTCCGGAAAATCGTCGGCTTGGGGGATATCCCGGATTACCTGCGTACGAGCTCGCCACGACGCAAGATGAACAATGGCCGCCATCGGATCCGGTTGCTCTTCGTCGGTATGGCCCGCCACGCTGGAGGCGAATACGCGCATGCTGTGCACAAAATCTTCCGGGAAATCCCATTGTTCCAAGAACAACGCGCTCGCATCCGCGTACGAGTAACCAAGCAGCCGCAATTCTTCCCGGATACGATCGCGGTCAAGGAAGGGAACATGCTTCAATTCCGCCATGGAGTCGGGAGCGCCAATCCGAAGAATCAATTCTCCGATACCGTGCACCAACCCCGCCGTGAAAGCCGGTCCTTCGGGAAGACGAAAATTGCGAGCCAGGGTTTTGGCCACCAGCGCCGCATTCAGGCTATACCCCCAGAATTGCTCCAGATCGAAAGATGGTACGTTCTTGAACGAACTGGCTAGCGCAGCAGTTGTTACCACCGCGCGAATGTTCATGAACCCCAGGCGTTGAACAGCTTCGTCCAGAGACGCAATGGTTCGACCCGCGTTGAACATGGCCGAGTTGGCCAACGCGATGATTTTGGCGGTTAACGCGGGATCCGTGGACGCCAACATCACAATGTTGCGCGGATTGGGTTCTTCCATATCCAATTCGCGAAGGATCTGGGACACGATGCGCGGAATACTCGGCAGCGCGTCCGATTGGGACATCAAGTCCTGAAGTGTTGGATGGATAGCAGAGGGCATGTTGCACTATTCTAGCCATGGAAAAAATACGTGGCTAGAAAAGGCAGGTCATTTTCGTAGTATACTCGGGCCACAACTTTTTTAGGACCCTCGCCTCCATGCCTTTCGTTTACTCTCCCCAACCGGGTTCAGCCCTACCCGATATCGCGCGCGGCGCCCTGCCTCTCACCGAATGGGACCTCTGGATCGATTCCAATGAGCCCGTGGTCATGGTCGCGGACGCCCCCGATTCGTCCGTTCAAAAGAATCCCAGTCTTCTCCAGGATTGGTTACGAGGGAAAACCACCGAATGGTTTGGTGGCGCCGCTCGCTTTGCGGAACTGCCCCAGCTTGATTGGGGCGCAGACACCGTGGTGCTTACGGGTAAATTGGCCAGTACGTATCACTGAAGATACACATGCATGAAAAAGCCACCTTCCTGGTGGCTTTTTCATTATGGGGTTAAGCAAAGGGCTTGGTCTGGATAGTGACGCGCCTGCAGAGTCGAATCGGGTATGTCGCACATTGCGCTCACGGCGGTAAAAACATCCCGTTGAGTTTGGCAATTCAAATATTTGGACAATACTGCCGCTCCGTCTTGGCTTGGGTTTGCCACCCAATATACCAAACCTTAATACAGGCTCGGCAGATCGACCTCCTGCCGCCCGCCACTCAGGGCGTCAATCAATCCATTCAACAGTTGAGCGGTCCATTCTTCTTCCTTCATCAGCCCCTCCCAATGCAGGTACGTTATGGGCGCAAACAACTCCACCGCTTTTTTATTTACCCAAAAATGATGTTGCCACCACATCATACGCAAGCGGGCGACTTCGTTGTCGGGAAGATCTTCCACTCGAACGATATTCGACCAATTTCCAACACTCACCGACTCCAGCAATAGCCACTGCTGCTCTTTGGATAATTCGTCTCGAAGGCTCCCCCACGTCCACAGCATCTGATAAGGAGCCGATGACGACAAGACACGTAGCCAATCACGTACGATACCCCGATGCTCATGGGGATTCTCCAGCCGAGTCCAACACTCCAATACAATGTACCGCCGCCACTCCTCCATGTACTCGCCCACATCCGTCAGTACAAAATCCATATTG
>RRZU011083265.1_pt1 | contig 14712 bp, 11 predicted proteins | sample 2165561 | NCBI WGS metagenome assembly RRZU01 (sample SAMN10456909, study PRJNA506462) | wastewater metagenome | isolation source: wastewater sludge | place: USA: Moscow, Idaho
AGTAAGTATTGCATTTTTGTATTGTGGACAATACTTCCTGGGCTGTATGAGCAAAAATAGATGTTGATATAAAAGCCAAAAAGGCTAAAATTATGGTTTTTCTCATTGTCTATACTTGTTTTTTTTATTTAAAGAGACAGACTAGTATACCTTTTGAGACGGTCAAAATCAAGGTCCTTGTCCGGAATAAGTTTACAGTATGATGACTAGATTATCTCTTGAATGTTATTGTTTAGGTAATGTTATTTTTTCGATCTGTTATATTGTTGTCCGATAAAGTCTAACTATGTTGTTTTATATAATAAACTGGGTCCTATATCTTTGTACAAAGTAAATAGTTCCCAGCTTATTTTTCAATCAGATATCAATTTTTATGCAAAGAATTGATAGGATTATTTTTATTTATCCATGTGTGTCGCTTTGACTTTTTCTACGTATGCATCAATGCACGCAATAGCTGTAACATTGACGACATCAGCAACGCTGGCTTCAAAATCGGTGAAGTGGATAGGTTTGTTCAATCCCATTTGAATCGGACCGATTATTTCAGAGTCAGGACTTAAAGCTTGCAACATCTTGTAGGCACCGTTGGCACTGTTTAAGTTTGGAAAGACCAGAGTGTTTACATTCTTGTTTTTCAGTCGGGTAAATGGATATTTTTCATCACGCAGCTCTTTGTTAAGGGCAAAATTAACTTGCATCTCACCGTCAATAGCTAAATCCGGATAATGTTCTTGCATGTAAGAAACAGCCTCATGAACTTGTACAGGGCTGCCTTCGATATCAGTACCAAAGTTGCTGTAGCTTAACATCGCAATAACAGGTTCCTCATTAAAGAACTTTACGGTGTGAGCACTGAGCTTTGCGAGGTCAATTAAGATATTGTTGTTTGGATGACGATTGATCAAAGTATCAGCAATAAAATAAATTCCTTTAGGCGAGTTGACAATATGCATGGTACCGAAAGTACCAAATCCTGGTTGGATTCCGATAACTTCCTTGGCTACTTTAATGGTATTTGAATAACGAGTGTATAGTCCGGTAATAAAAGCATCAGCATCACCGGTTTCAACCATAGACATGCCAAAGTAGTTTCTTTCATACATTTTATCGTATGCTTCTTCAAAAGTAAGTCCCTCGCGAGCCCTCTTTTCTGCTATGTGTTTAGCAAAGGTTGCACGGCGTCCCTGTTCTTTGTCTGCGCGCATATCGACAATATCAATACCTGTAAGATCAAGTTCCAGGCGTTTGGCGAGACGTGTAAGCCTGTCAACATTTCCTAGCAGAATCGGTTGGCAGATTCCTTCTTGTTTTGCCTGAACGGCTGCCTTCATTGTAGTAGGATGCCCACCTTCAGCAAATACGACTCGTTGTGGATGCAAGCGGGCAGTATCATGTAATTTGCGGGTAAGTTTGGTCTCTTGTCCTAACAGCTGTTTTAGATTTTCTTTATAGGTGTGCCAGTCTGTAATATTTTTCCGAGCTACACCACTGTCTATCGCAGCTTTGGCAACAGCAGCACTTACTTCAGTGATAAGTCGTGGATCAACAGGTTTAGGAATGAAATATTTTGGTCCAAAGGTAAGATCTGTGACATGATATACAGTGTTGACAATATCTGGAACCGGCTGTTTTGCCAAATCAGCAATAGCTTTGACGGCAGCCATTTTCATTTCTTCGTTAATCGCTTTTGCGTGGACATCAAGTGCTCCACGGAAAATATAAGGAAAACCAATGACATTGTTGATTTGGTTGGGATAATCGCTGCGCCCTGTACTCATTAGCACATCAGGACGTGATGCCATTGCGTCTTCATAAGAAATCTCTGGTACCGGATTTGCTAAAGCAAAAACAATCGGCTGCTTGGCCATAGAGCGGATCATGTCCTGTGTAAGAATATTGCCTTTGCTTAGACCAACGAATACGTCAGCACCCTTAATAGCCTCTTGAAGAGTATGAATATTACGTCGACTGGTAGCAAAAAGTTCCTTTTGAGGAGTAAGATTCTCACGATCTTTGGTTATGACTCCTTTAGAATCGAGCATCACAATATTTTCTTTCTTTGCACCTAAAGCACAATAAAGTTTTGTGCAACTAATTGCTGCGGCACCGGCGCCATTGACGACAATTTTAACTTCATCAATCTTTTTGTGCGCAACCTCGAGGGCATTTTTCAGTCCTGCGGCAGAAATGATCGCTGTTCCATGTTGATCATCGTGCATAACAGGTATGTCCAAAGTCTTCTTGAGACGCTCCTCAATATAGAAGCATTGGGGAGCCTTTATATCTTCGAGATTTATGCCTCCGAAAGACGGAGCAATACGTTCAACAGTATCACAGAATTTTTCAGGATCCTTCTCATTGATTTCGATATCAAAAACATCTATACCGCCATAGATTTTAAAGAGCAGACCTTTACCTTCCATAACCGGTTTTCCACTCATTGCACCAATGTCACCAAGACCAAGAACGGCTGTACCATTACTAATCACGGCAACCAGATTGCCCTTGTCTGTATATTTATATACATCATTTGGATTTTTCTGAATTTCAAGACAAGGATAAGCTACACCCGGCGAATAGGCCAGACTCAAGTCTGTTTGAGTACGATAAGGTTTGGTTGGTTTAACCTCAATCTTTCCAGGGCGCCCTTCTTCATGATAGGCTAGCGCTGCCTCTTTAGATATTTTTACCATAACATACTATATTTGAAGCATTATTGGTTCTTTTTAGCAATCTTATTAAACTTAACTGCTCTTGCAAAGTTAATAAAAAACCTTATAAAAAGAAGAAGTTTTTTATTTTTTTTGTAACTTTGCACCGAAAACGTTTACTTATGGCAAGAATCAAGACTATATCAGAATATCGTAAGGATTTGAGAGGAAGAATCCTGGACGTTGCTATGCAGCAATTTATTATAAAAGGAATTAAGGCTGTTAAAATGGATGATATAGCCAAAAGCCTTTGTATATCCAAGCGTACTTTATATGAAATTTATAAGGATAAAGAAGATTTGCTATTGGAAGGAATCAGGGAAAAAGAAGAGAATCATGATTCGAAGATGGCCATTTTTTCCGAGAAGCCTGGTATCACGGTTATGGATATCCTTTTTGAATTTTTTCGCAGACAGGTGGAAGTCAGTCGTCATATAAGCTTGTCCTTTTATGAAGACGTTCATAAATATCCAGCTGTAACGGAATATCTTTCGCAGCGTTATGACCAGCGAAAAGCTAATTCTGAAATATTTTTTATTCGTGGTGTAGAAGAAGGATATTTTCGTAGTGATATAGATTATAAGGTGGTAATGGAGATAGGAGATTTATTGAGGTCTGAAGTCTTGGCTAAACAGCTTTATAAGAAATATAATATGATGGTTGTCCTCCATAGTTTTATTATTCCTTTTATTCGTGGCTTTTGTACGAAAAAGGGTGCTGATAAGCTTGAATCTATTCTTAAGAAATTGAATGATATTAAAGAAGAATAGGATAAATATATGAAATATGTTTTAGCGATAGATAGTTTTAAGGGATGTCTTACATCTGAAGAAGCTGAAAAGGCAGCAGAGAAGGGCATTATTGCTGTTGACAAAGAAGCTGATATTGTAAAAGTGCCAGTGAGTGATGGTGGAGAAGGTATGCTTGATGTCTTAGCGACTCTCTTACCAATGGAAAAAAAAAGAGTTTCTTCTTATGATGCAATGATGCGACCGGTAGAAGGCGTGTATGGCGTAAGTGGAGATACTGCCTATATTGAAATTGCTAAAACTTGCGGATTGGCACAAATTGAACCGGAGGTACGTAATCCTCTTGTGGCAACGAGCTATGGCGTAGGTCTGCTTGTGGCAGATGCATTGCAAAGTAAATGCCGCAAAATGGTTATCGGATTAGGAGGTAGTGCAACTAGCGATAATGGCATAGGCATGCTTCAAGCTGTAAAAGATACCCTTGCACCGGGATGTCATCTGCCTGTAGATCAAATTCTGGCTCCTTATGATTCTGTTGAAGTCATTTTGGCTAGTGATGTGACTAATCCTTTATGTGGCGAAAGGGGAGCTGCAAGGGTTTTTGCTCTTCAAAAGGGTGCCTCTTTAGAAATGATAAATATTTTAGAAAGGAAAGCGATGACTTTTGCTCGTATGTCAGCTTTGCATTGTGGCTATGATTGCAAGGATGTTCCTGGAGCCGGAGCAGCTGGTGGATTAGGTTATGCCTTTCTTCAATATTTTAAGGCTAAAGTGCAGAGTGGCATAGATTTATTACTTAATATGACACATTTTGATGATATCGTTGCCGGTGCCGATTATGTAATTACCGGAGAAGGTGCATCCGACAAGCAAACTTTAATGGGAAAAGTGCCAGTAGGGATTCTTAAGCGTGTTCAGAGTTATGCAGTGCCAGTCATATTAATAGCAGGAAAAATAACGGATACAGACCAGGATACATTAAAGAATGCAGGTTTTGCCGATGTGATATGCATTAATCCTGAAAATATGACATTAGAAGAAGCCATGGAAAAAGATACAGCTGAGATTAATATTTTTCAGACAATAAAACGGCTTTTTACTCGCGATACCACCATGAACATAAATTATTGATCCAAGGAATAGAAATACGAAACCATCTGTATTTACTAATCGGTTTGCCTCCAAAGCTTAAATAAAATTTTCGGCGTCTGTTAGAATGGTTGGGTGCTCCTATATCTATAAAATCAATATGATTGTAATGGTGTTCATAAGCATATTTGATGGCATTCCATACCATAATTGTATTTGGGTGTAACCAGGCATATCGCTTTTTTTGTGAGGCTAAATACCATAAATAAGCATCTTGTTCACTAAATGCAAGCACACATCCTCCTATAATTTTATTCTTGTAAGTGGTAACGAGAAGATGGGCTTTGTAGGATTTCCATAATTGAATGAACTGTTCGCGTGGTGGTATAAAGCGACTGAATTTTACTTGGTAGAAACTATGAAGTAACTTATAGAAATGCTTGAATTCTTCCTCTGTAGTAATACTCTTGGACTGAACTCCTAAATGCTCCAATTTTTCTATGCGCCGAAGTTGCTTTTCTGATAATCTTTCTTTCGGTGCTTTGTTATGTAATGAATTATGAATCTCTTGCCAAGGTACAGGAAAGTATTCATTGTTGCGAAAGAAACGATAGCCAAACATTTTTGGAGTAATATCAGAGAATTCAACATATAAGCAAAGGTGTCGTCTGAAACGGCGTGTCAATTGATTGAGCATCATTCCGAAGATTTCTTCTTTATCTTGGTTTTCAATACCTTTTTCGTAGTCACCTATACCATATACACGTCCGTGTACATAAAAATAAAGAGGGAATAAAGAGGAACGATTACATAAATGGGCAAGAAGATGTGCCAGAACATGCATAGAACTATCGTAGGCCACCACCATATATGGGGTTAGTCTCGGTGTGTTTTCAATGATGCTGAAGAGTTCTTTACTGTGGAAGAAGTTCTTACAGGTCATTTCCGGCAGGTCTTTGCTTTTTGTAAATATCTTTATATTAATTCCTTCCATATTGCAAAAATACAAAAAATCTGCTAATACTTATATAGATAACAGAAAAAAATATGTATCTTTGCTAAATATGAAAGTTATTTTAATAGGTGCGGGGAATCTCGCAACAAATTTAGGTAAGTCTTTACTTCAGGCAGGTCACGATATAGTTCAAGTTTACAGTCATACTCAAAAATCTGCTTCTGCACTTGCTACATTGGCGGGTGGTGCACCGACTAATGATTTAAATGCAATTCGTAATGATGCAGATATTTATATATTATCCGTTAAGGACAGTGTGCTGGCCGATTTGATTCCTCAGGTTTGCAAGGGTAAAGAGAATAAAATTTTCGTCCATACGGCTGGAAGTATGCCTATGAGTCTCTTCGAAGGTATGGCTTTGCATTATGGAGTCCTTTATCCTATGCAAACTTTCAGCAAAGAAAAAAATGTCGAATTTAAAGATATCCCTTGTTTTATTGAAGGTAATGATGATTACACTCTTAATAATCTTGATGAGTTTGTTCATACGATAGCATCGAAAGTGTATCAATTATCTTCAGAAGAGCGGCAGTATCTTCATCTCAGTGCTGTTTTTGCTTCTAATTTTGTCAATCATTGTTATGAACTTTCGTCTGAAATTCTAGCAAAGCATGGGCTGCCTTTTGATGTGATGTTTCCATTGATTGATGAGACGGCCCGTAAAGTACATATGCTTGCTCCAAGTAAGGCCCAGACAGGTCCGGCTGTAAGATACGATGAGAATATTATTCGGAAACAATCTATGATGCTTAAGGATGATCCGATTCTTAAAGATATATATGATCGCATGAGTCTGAGCATTCATCGTACAGCTCTTCTTAATAAGGACTAATCCTTTTTGACTAAAAAGTGTATGATAGATTATAATTTGAAAAAAATAAAAGCAGTCATCTTTGATGTAGATGGTGTGCTGTCCCGTCAAACGATAGTACTTTCTCCTGATGGTGAACCTTTGCGTACGGTGAACATAGAAGATGGCTATGCTATTCAGTTGGCCGTAAAGATGGGACTTCGTATAGCTATTCTTACGGGTGGTAATACAAAGGCAGTGAAGATACGCTACAGTTCTTTGAATGTAGAGGATATTTATATGGGTTGTGTTGTAAAGATAGCATCTTATAAGGAATTTTTAGAGAAATATGGCTATACAGATGAGAATATCATTTATGTAGGTGATGATATTCCTGATTATGAAATAATGAAACAATGTGGTTGCCCTTGTTGCCCTAAGGATGCAGCTTCAGATATCAAAGCTATCGCAAATTATGTCAGTGACTACAACGGCGGCGATGGAGTAGGAAGAGATATCTTGGAACAAGTACTGCGTGTACAAGGGAAATGGCTTAGTGATGCCAAAGCTTTCGGATGGTGAAAATGAGCGGTAAGCGGGACTCGAACCCGTGACCTTCGGCTTGGGAAGCCAACGCTCTACCAACTGAGCTATTACCGCTTATAAAAGAGCCGATACCGGGACTCGAACCCGGGACCTATTCATTACGAATGAATTGCTCTACCAACTGAGCCATATCGGCACTGTTTCACATTTGCGAGTGCAAAGATAATATATTTATTTTAATTGACAAAAAAAAACTCATGAATTTTAACGATTCATGAGCTTTTCCGTTTATCTGTTTTGTTGTTTTATACAAGCGTAGTGCCTACTTTGTCAGGTATGTTTTTTGATACTTTATGAAAAGTCAGACTATTTTTGTTAGATGCTTTCCCTACAGTGATATTATCACCTTGTTGTAATTCACCATCCAGCAACATTTCACATACACCATCTTCTATATAATTTTGGATGGCTCTCTTTAATGGGCGTGCGCCAAATTGAACATCGTAGCCTTTGGTGGCAACAAACTCTTTGGCTTTATCAGTAATGTTGATCGTATAACCAAGATCGTTGATTCTTGATACCAAGCCTTTGAGCTCAAGATCAATAATTTTTTTGATAGAATCCATATCTAGTTGGTCAAAGGTGATTATTTCGTCCAAACGATTCAGAAACTCAGGAGAAAACTGCTTGCTGAGATTCTTTTGAATGATAGACCGTGCGTATTCCTTATCTTGTTCCGTTCTTGAGATGGAAGTTGCATTACCAGCATTAAATCCAACACCATGTGCAAATTCTTTTAGCTGGCGTGTACCAGCATTAGAAGTCATGATGATCACGGTATTACGAAAGTCTATCAACCGGCCATTTCCATCAGTGAGTCTGCCTTCATCAAGAACCTGTAATAGTAAGTTAAATACATTTCCATGGGCTTTTTCTATTTCGTCAAGAAGCACAATAGAATAAGGGTGGCGACGGACTTGTTCTGTGAGTTGTCCACCTTCTTCATAACCTACATATCCTGGAGGGGCTCCGATAAGTCTGGAGGTGTTGAAGCTTTCTGTATATTCACTCATGTCAATACGGATAAGGGCATCAGCACTTCCGAACATCTTCTTTGCCAATTGTTTGGCAAGATAAGTTTTGCCGACACCAGTCGGGCCCAAGAACATGAAAGCACCAATAGGATGGTTCGGATCCTTTAATCCCATGCGATTGCGCTGGATAGCTTTTACCATCTTTTCGATAGCATTGTTCTGTCCTATGACAACATTTTCCAGATCTCCTGACATGTTTTTTAATCGTATGTTCTCAGATTCGGCCATGCGTTGTACAGGAATACCTGTCATGAAACTTACTACATCTTCAACATCGTTTTCGGTCACTTCTATCATATTGCTATCAATATTGGTAGCCCAGTTGTTTTGGATCTCGACAAGTTCCTTCTCCAGTTCTGTTTGTTGGTCACGAAAACTAGCGGCGAGTTCGAAATTCTGGTTTTGAACAGCCATACGCTTCTTAGCCTTAACGATCTCAATTTCCTTTTCTTTATTTTCAACTTCAGGAGGAATTGTTGCATGTTTAAGATGGATTCTTGATCCTACTTCGTCTAAGACATCAATGGCTTTGTCTGGGAAAAACCTGTCTGTGACATATTTTTCTGTCAATTTGACACATGCGGTGATGGCTTCATTTTTATAGCTTACATGATGGTGAGCTTCATAACGTTCTTTGATATTATTCAGAATCTGTAAGGTCTCCTCAGTTGTGGTAGGTTCAACCATAACTTTTTGGAACCGGCGTTCAAGGGCTCCATCTTTCTCTATACTGTTGCGAAACTCATCAAGAGTAGTTGCACCGATACATTGGATTGTGCCACGAGCCAGTGCTGGCTTTAGAATATTAGCGGCATCCATTGTCCCAGGTGTGCTGCCCGCACCGATTATAGTGTGTATTTCATCTATGAATACGATAATATCAGGATTCTGTTCCAACTCTTTGATAAGAGCCCGGATTCTTTCTTCAAACTGTCCTCTGTATTTCGTTCCTGCAACAATCGCTGTCATGTCCAGACTTACTACACGGTGATTGAAAAGAATCGGAGAGGTATGGTGCTTGTTGATAAGCTCAGCGAGGCCTTCTACAATTGCACTTTTCCCTACACCGGGTTCGCCTATTAATATTGGATTATTTTTCTTGCGTCGGCCGAGAATTTCTGTAACGCGTTCTATTTCTTTTTCTCTTCCTACTACAGGATCAAGTTTGCCTTCTGCGGCAGCCTTCGTCAGATCGGTAGAAAAATTATCCAAGATCGGCGTTTTACCTTTCCCGTGACGTGTAGTTTGTGTCGTACTTTGGCGATTGTTCCCTGAGCTTTCAGGAGAATACATTGGATCGTCTTCATCGTCTTCTTCATCAGGAAGTTGTACTCCATCTTTTGCGTTGGTGGAGCTAGTCCTTTTTTGAAGGTATTTTAATGTATCTTCATAATTCATATTATAAAATTCGAGTACTTCTTTTGCACCGTTTTCCACTTGGTCGTGAAGAATGGCAAGAAATAAATGTTGTACATCAACAGTCTGCGTGTGCTGAATTCTTGCTTCCAGAACAGCTAGCTTTAAAATATTGCTGGCTTTATCATTAAGTACAAGTTCTGAGGTGATGAGAGGTTCGTTAAGTTCATCTTCACGGACGTTCTCTTCAAGTTGTGTCTTAACATCTTGTATGTCAACGTTGAAGCTGTTGAATATATCAATGATGACACCTTGTCTCTCTCGCAGAATTCCCAGAAGTAAATGTTCGGGGCCCACTGACCGACTGGCCAGGCGGGTTGCTTCTTCTCTTGAAAAGGCGAGAATCTGCGATACCTTTGGTGAAAACTGACTAGTCATAATTTTTATCCTTTCTTTTTGTGTTATCTAATTGCAAATTTAATATTTATTATTTCAAATTGCAAATGGTATGCCAGTTTTTTCGATTGTCAGTGATAAAAAACAGTAATAGCAGTTATAGTAGTACCTAATGTATCTGCGTATTTCATTCATTAAATATGAATATTCAATATTTGTAAAAAAAACAATGTATTACTTGCTTTTTTTAAAAAATCGTATTATATTTGCAACATATAGGATAGATAATTTTTATAACAAATAAAATTACTCATATGCCAAAGTATAATATTATAGAAAAAAAGGACAAGGCAGCTGTCTATCGTGCGCTGGTTAGTCCGAAACTAATGGATAATCTGAAAGAACAAATTCTTGAGATTGTCTTAATTCAGAAAAAGTATAAGGATAAAGATTATTCTGCTAAGAAGTTGGCAGAGGAACTTCATACTAATACTCGTTATATATCGGCTGTCGTCAGCGTGAAATTTCATACTAACTATACCTCATTTGTCAATAAGTTCCGCATAGAGGATGCTATGGCAATGCTTGTTGATAAGAGATATCAAGACTATAATATGGAAGACATCTCTGATATGGTAGGTTTTTCTAATCGCCAGAGTTTTTATGCTTCTTTTTATAGGATTAATGGTATGACTCCTCGTAAATACAAGATGAATAATCTCAAATTTCATCCGGAGCCTAAAAAGAAAGAAGGAAAAATAAAAGGAAATAAAATTACGAAAGCAAAGAAAGATTAATTTGAATTTATGACTGATGATTTTAAGTATTCAGAAGAGGCTTTCGCGGATTTGCAGATGCTACGGTATCGTCTGAATGGGTTTAATAGTCTTTCACTTCAACAGAAATTATATGTTTATTGTCTTAGCAAGGCTGCTCTGTCGGGTAGGGATATTACCTTTGACCAGCAAGGCAAGTATAATCTTTTGATTCGCAAGACGCTTGAAGTAATTTATTCTAAATTTGATGGTGATCGCAACCAAAGTGATTTTAAGGCTTTGGAGATTTATCTTAAAAGGATATGGTTCTCATCAGGTATTTATCATCACTATGGTTGCGAAAAATTCTTGCCTCATTTTTCTGAAGATTTCTTTCGTAAACAATTCTTATCTATTGATGAAAAGCAACTTCCTTTAGCAAAGGACCAGACTAAGTCGGAATTATTAGAAGTGCTCGTTCCTATTATTTTTAATTCGAAAATATTACCTAAAAGAGTTAATCAAACTGACGGAGAAGATCTTGTTAAAACGTCTGCTTGTAACTTTTATGAAGGAGTTAGCCAACAAGAGGTGGAGTCTTTCTATATGCAAAAGAAAACAGATTCCAGCAAACAGCCTTCTTGGGGATTGAACTCAAAGCTTGTCAAGGAAGGGGGACGCATAAAAGAATTTGTTTGGAAAGAAGATGGTATGTATGGTGCAGCCATAAAGCAAATTATATTTTGGCTTACTAAATCCTTGGACTATTCTGAGAATGAAGAGCAGAAAAATGTTATTAAAAAACTTGTAAAGTATTATAAATCAGGTGATCTTAAAGACTTTGATGACTATTCCATTGCATGGGTAGCTCAAAATAAAGGATCTATAGATACAATCAATGGTTTTATTGAAGTGTATGGTGATCCGCTTGGACTGAAAGGTACGTGGGAAGGACTTGTGGAGTATACGGATAAAGTTGCAACAAAGCGTACTCGTGCTATTTCTGAAAATGCCCAGTGGTTTGAGGATCATTCTCCTGTTGATCCGCGTTTTCGTAAGCCAAAAGTAAAAGGTGTGTCCGCTAATGTGATCTGTGCTGCTATGCTTGGTGGAGATGAGTATCCGGCATCGGCTATTGGTATTAATTTGCCTAATGCAAATTGGATTCGTTCTGCATATGGAAGCAAGAGTGTTACAATAGGAAATCTGACACATGCCTATAATATGGTTGCTCATGGAAATGGATTCTTAGATGAGTTTGTCATTGATAAATTGACACGAGAACATATTGAAAAGTATGGTGAAGTCTGTGATGACTTACATACAGATCTTCATGAGTGCCTTGGTCATGGAAGTGGCCGGTTGTTGCCTGGTACGGATGAAGATGCGCTTAAGGCTTATGGCAATACGATAGAGGAAGCTCGTGCTGATCTTTTCGGGCTTTATTATATAGCTGATAAAAAATTGGTTGAACTAGGACTGCTTTCTGATGAGGAAGCATATAAGAGCCAATATTATACTTATATGATGAATGGATTGATGACCCAATTGGTGCGTATCAAGCCTGGTCTTAATATTGAAGAGGCACATATGAGAAATCGTGCCCTTATTGCTTATTGGGTTCTTGATCATGCTGGCGAAGCTATGGAACTTGTTAAAGTGAAAGGCAAGACATATTTGCGTATTAATGATTATCTCAAGATGCGTGATCTATTCGGGACGTTTTTAGCTGAAATACAGCGCATTAAGAGTGAAGGTGATTATCAGGCTGCCCGTGAATTAGTTGAGACTTATGCCGTTAAAATTGATCCTAAGCTTCATGAGGAGATCCTTTTGCGATATCAAAAATTAAATATTGCACCTTATAAGGGATTTATAAATCCGAAAATGACCTTGGTGTGTGATGAAGAAGGTAATTATAAAGATGTTAAACTTGACTATACTGAGAGTTTCGCGGAACAAAATCTTCGCTATAGTAAGGAATATGCAACATTGATTTGATATGGTTAACGAAGAAACAAAGTTTAAATTAAAGGAAATTCGTTCCTCTTACCGATTGATGATGAATGGTCCTGGATCCCAGTCAATGCGTGAAAAAGGACTTGATTATAAGATTAATTGGGGAGTCCCTTTAATTAGTCTCAAGCAAATGGCCGTCCAATATGGGAAGGATTATGATCTTGCCGTAGAACTCTGGAAAGATGACATTCGGGAAAGTAAAATTTTGGCAACATTAATTATGCCAGTGGATAAAATGCTTCCTGAGATTACTGATATATGGATGGATAGTATTCATAATCAGGAAATAGTAGAAATGTTGGCATTCAATTTATTGCAATATGTAGATTATGCACCAGTTATTGCTTATCAGTGGATGTCATATAATAGCCCATTTTATCAGATAGCTGCTTACGACATTTTGTCACGTCTTTTTATGCAAGGAAAGGAACCTAATGAACGCGGAATAAATGAGTTCCTTGATCAGGTTGCAGTTGCTCTCCAAGGGGATCATATAGGTGTAAAGCATGCTGCATCCAATTGTGTCCAGCGCTTTGCGGATATGGGAATAGTCTATAGGCGCATGGCAAAGAATGCTTTGAAAGAAATTATGGAGATTTATGATTCATTTTAAAAATCACTAGATAAATTCTTTCTTGGATATAGATATATCACTTCTTTTTGTTACAAAAGCTGATTTTTTAAGTTGTTTTTGCTACAATCTTTTGTATCTTATTTTAAAATTTAGTAACTTTGGAGCTGTTTTGTAGGACGAGTATGCAAAATGAAAGAGAATATAAAAGAAAAGGTTAGACAGGTGCTGGATAGTTATCTTGAGATGAGTGGTCATCGCAAGACCCCTGAACGCTATGCGATATTAGATGCTTGTTATAGTCTAGGAGGGCATTTTACACTTGATGAACTGGGCGAAAAGGTTAAAGAAAATAATTTTCGCGTGAGTCGTGCAACCTTGTATAATACGGTAAAACTTTTTATAGAACTCCGACTTATTACTCGGCATAATTTGCAGGATGGTACAAAGTATGAAGCTTGTTTGGATAATGATAATCATGTCCATCAGATTTGTACGGTTTGTGGCAAAGTGACAGAAGTCTGTGCGCCGCTCATTCTACAGGCGGTTAAAGATACAAAGCTAAAGCGCTTCAGGAAAGATGGCTTTACCTTATATATATATGGTATATGCAGTTCTTGCCAGTCAAAGCTGACTAAGCGGCGTATGCTAGAAGAAAAAGGAAAATCTAAGAAACCAAATAAAAATGAACACAGGTAAAGTGGATGTCCTGCTCGGTTTGCAGTGGGGCGATGAGGGTAAAGGAAAGGTAGTCGATGTTTTGACTCCCAGGTATGATGTCGTGGCTCGTTTCCAAGGAGGTCCTAATGCTGGACATACATTGGAATTTGAAGGCCAAAAGTATGTACTCCGTTCTATTCCTTCTGGGATTTTCCAGGGAGGAAAGGTCAATATCATTGGCAATGGTGTAGTCCTGGCTCCAGATCTTTTTATGGAAGAAGCCATGGATTTGGAAAAGAGTGGTCACGACTTGAAAAGCCGTCTTCATATTTCTAAAAAGGCACATCTTATTATGCCTACTCATCGTCTTCTGGATAAGGCTATAGAGGCTGCTAAAGGCAAAAATAAGGTTGGTACAACAGGTAAAGGCATTGGCCCGACTTATACAGACAAGGTCAGCCGTAATGGCTTGCGTGTAGGCGATATTCTTGATCATTTTGAGGATAAGTATGCTGCCCATAAATCTCTTCATATGAAGCGGCTGGAAGCTTTAGGATGGACTGACTTTTCAGAGCTTGATGCTATTGAAAAAAAATGGATGCAGGGTATCAAGTATATGAAGCAATTTAAATTTGTTGACAGTGAGCATGAGATTAATCATATCTTGCGTAGTGGCAAAAACATTCTCTGTGAAGGTGCACAAGGAACTATGCTTGATGTTGATTTTGGCAGTTATCCTTTTGTCACTTCATCCAATACTGTTTGTGCCGGTGCTTGCACAGGTTTAGGAGTCGGTCCTAATAAAATAGGTGAAGTTTATGGAATAATGAAAGCTTATTGTACTCGTGTAGGTGCAGGACCTTTTCCAACAGAGCTCTTTGATACTACAGGGAAGAAAATTCGTGATTTGGGTCATGAGTATGGTGCGGTAACAGGACGTGAGCGTCGTTGTGGTTGG
>RRZU012240565.1_pt1 | contig 14712 bp, 14 predicted proteins | sample 2165561 | NCBI WGS metagenome assembly RRZU01 (sample SAMN10456909, study PRJNA506462) | wastewater metagenome | isolation source: wastewater sludge | place: USA: Moscow, Idaho
CGGGCCGGCAGCAGGCGCACGTCGCGCACCGGAAACACCGTGCGCTGGGTGTCCGGGTCGAAGGTCTTGATGCTCTCGATCTCGTCGTCGAAGAGGTCGATGCGGTAGGGCAGGGCGGCGCCCATCGGGTAGAGGTCCACCAGCCCGCCGCGCACGCTGTACTCGCCCGGCGACATCACCTGGGTGACGTGGGCGTAGCCCGCCACGGTCATCTGGCGGCGCAGGCCGTCCACGTCCAGCTTGCTGCCCTGCTTGAGGAAGAAGGTGTAGGCGGCCAGGAAGGCCGGCGGCGCCAGCCGGTAGAGGGCCGTGGAGGCCGGCACCAGGGCGATGTCGGCCTCGCCGCGGCTGATCGCGTAGAGGGACGACAGGCGCTCGGAAATGAGGTCCTGGTGGGGTGAAAAGCTGTCGTAGGGCAGGGTCTCCCAGTCGGGCAGCAGGTGGGTGCGCAGGCCCGGGGCCAGCCAGGCGATCTCGTCCGAGAGGCGCTGGGCGTCCAGCGGATTGGCGGTGACGACGACCAGCATCCGCCCACCACCGGCCTGGCGCGCCAGCTGGGCGATCGCCAGCGCGTCGGCGGAGCCGGCGAGGGCGGGCAGGTCGAGGCGCTGGCCAGGCTTGGCCTGGGCGAGGGCGGCGAGGGACGGAAGCAGGAGCGGAGCGGAACTGGCAGAGGCGGTCATGCGGGTGTGCTGCGTGAAGGTAAGTGCGGCAGACGGGGGTGCGGTCAGGGCCGGGTGGGCGGGAAGGTCTCGATCACCCGGCCGGTTTCGCGGCCGACCTCGTTCCAGGTGGTCTCCTGGACATGGGTCTGGCCGTGGCGGTCGCGGCGGATCACGGTGGAGCAGCGGGTGCCGTAGCCGGGCGCGCGGATGAAGGCGCTCGACAGCATCCGCTCCCAGGCCAGGCTGACGCCGGTGCGGGGCAGCTCGGCGTCGGGTGCAGGGCGATCGTCCCGCAGCAGCTCGAGAAGTGGCGTGTCGTCGGGCAGGGCCTCGAGGGCCCGGAACAGGCGCGCCTTGCCGGCCCGGACCTTGGGCCACGGCGTGTCGAGCAGGTGGTTGGAGAGGGCGTGCACGCCGGGTTCGAGCAGCCGGGCGGCGCCGCTCTCGCTCTCGTAGATGCCCGGCGTGTCGCCGTCGGAGACAAACAGGTTGAAGGCGTTGTAGCGCGGGCCTTCGTGCTGCAGCCGGGCCAGGGCCTCGGCGGTGGTTTCATGGCCACCGAGAAAATCCGCCACCAGGGCGCCGCGGGACGGCATGCCCGCCCGGTTGCGCTGGGGGTCGCGGAAGTTGGTGAGGCCGGCGAAGCGCCCCGCGCGGCCGAGCCCCAGCCAGGTGCCGCCGGCTTCGAGGTCGCGGCCGGCGAACACCCCCGGCAGGTCCGGCCACCAGCCGGCCGCCGCCGCCGGGCGGGCGAAGAACTCGTCCCGGTTGGCGGCCACCACCAGCGGATAGTCGGGGTGCGCCTGCCAGGCGACCAGGATCAGGCACATGGAACGAAGCGCTCGGTGTGGCGCCGTCCACCCTCGTCCACGAAACGCAGCAAGCCGTGGCGCTCGATGGCCTCTTCGAGGGCCGTGTCGAAGGCGGGCACGTCGGCGACGTTCTCGTAGATCTCCATCCAGGTCCACGGGTCGTCGGCCCGGCGCAGGAAACGCCCGACGACGCCGGTGCGAGCCTGCAGGTCGGACTGGGCGTTGTAGAGCACCCGGGCCAGGTCGGCTTCGAGGCCGATCCGGACCGGGTAGTAGATGTAATAGTGGGAAGGGCTCAAACCGTGTCCTCAGCCCAAGGTGTAAGGCAGCGGCAGGAAGGCGAGGGCCGGGCCGTCCGGGGCGCCGAGGTGTGCCTGGCCGGCTTCGGCGCTGGAGGTCTGCAGCACCACGAGGGCCTCGTAGCCACCCTCCGGCGCGGGGGCGGCGCTCACCACCTTGCCGGCGGACTGGTCGCCGAAATCGGGGGCGTAGACATCGGTGCCCGCGGCGGGCAGGGTGGCGACGGCGGCATGCACGCGGTACATGCGCTTCTTGAGCTTGCCGAGGTAGTGGGTGCGGGCGACGATCTCCTGGCCCGGGTAGCAGCCCTTGTTGAAGCTGACGCCACCGATCAGGTCGAAGTTGAGCATCTGCGCCACGAACTCCTCCTGCACCGGCAGGGTGACGGTGGGCAGGCCCTCACGGATGTCGAGCCACTGCCAGGCCTGGGTGCCGGCGGGCGCGGCGCCGGCGGCGACGAACTTGCCCCACAGGGCGGCCGCCTCGGAGACCGGCGCCGACACCACGAAGCGGGCGCCGTCGAGACGCACCACGCTGGCGATGCCGGAGGCGGTGGTGCGCGGCGCGCCGGGAATGCCGAGGCCGGCGGCTTCGAGGGCGGCGCCGGCCTGGGGGCCCGCCAGGCCGATCAGCACGCTGTCGGAGCCGTCGTCGAGCAGGCGCACCTTGGAGCGCAGCACGTACATCGACAGCTTCTTGAGCATCGCGGCGTGGATGTCGGCGGACAGGGCCAGCAGGTAGTCGCTCCCCTGGCGCCACACCAGCATGCTCGCCAGCATGCGGCCCTTGGGGCTGTTGAAGCTGTTGAGCTGGGCCTCGTTGGCGCCCAGCTTCTTGACGTCGTTGGAGAACAGGTTGTGCAGGAAGCCGCTGGCGTCCTCGCCGGTGGCGCGGATCACCCGCAGGTGTTCGAGGGGCACGACGACGGTGCCCCGGGCAGCCAGGCTCGCGCCCTGCCGTTCGTCGGCGCCAAAGCAGACCGAGAAGTCATCCGGGAAACTCGCGCCCTGGGCGGCGAGGTGGTTTTGCCAGCTTGCGTTCATCTGTGTTCGGTGTCCTGTTGGGTAAACGGCTCCGCCGGAGCCTCAAAGCGCTTTGCGCTATTATATGCGGCCGGCTGCAGCGTGAATCCAGGGCTGCGCCGGCTTTCTTTGTACACTCCCTTCGTTCGTTTCCGACGCCGCTGGTTCCCTGATGAAGTCAGTATTGTTCCGCCTGCTGGCCGCCCTGCTGGCCGTGGCCGCCTGTGTCGCGGGGGCGCTGGCCTGGTACGCCCACCGGCCGCTGCGGCTGGCTGCCAGCCCGCTGGATTTCACCATCGAGCCGGGTTCGTCGATGCGCCAGGTGGCCCGCCAGCTCGTCGAGGCCGGCATCGACGTGCAGCCGGCGGTGCTGGTGGCGCTGGCGCGGATCACCCGCCAGGCCCACGCCATCAAGGCCGGCAGCTACGAAGTAGAGGCCGGCCTCACCCCCCTCGCGCTGCTCGCCAAGCTGACCCGCGGCGACGTGAGCCAGGCGGAGCTGGCGATCATCGAGGGCTGGAACTTCCGCCAGCTGCGCGCCGCCCTCGACCGCCACCCGGATCTGCGCCACGACAGCGCCGGCCTCAGCGACGCCGAGCTGCTCGCCCGCATCGGCAGCACTGCGCGCCACCCGGAGGGCCTGTTCTTCCCCGACACCTATCTCTTCTCGCGGCGCAGCAGCGACCTCGACGTGCTGCGCCGCGCCCATCGCCACATGCTGGCCGTGCTCGACCGGGAATGGGCCCAGCGCGCCCGGGGGCTTCCCTACCAGAACCCCTACCAGGCCCTCACGATGGCCTCCATCGTCGAGAAGGAAACCGGCCAGGCCGCCGACCGCCCGATGGTGGCCTCGGTGTTCGTCAACCGCCTGAAGAGCGGCATGCTGCTGCAGACCGACCCGACGGTGATCTATGGGCTCGGCGAGGCCTTTGACGGCAACCTGCGCAAGCGCGACCTGCTCACCGACACCGCCTACAACACCTACACCCGGCCCGGCCTGCCGCCCACGCCAATTGCCATGCCCGGCGTGGCGGCCCTGCGCGCGGCGCTCAACCCGCCGGCCACCGACTACCTGTATTTCGTCGCCCGCGGCGACGGCTCCAGCGAGTTCTCCCGCACCCTCGAAGAACACAACCGGGCGGTCGCCCAGTACATCCGGAAACGCAACCCGTGAAATCCCGCTTCATCACCTTCGAAGGCATCGACGGCGCCGGCAAGAGCAGCCAGATCGCCGCGGCCGTGGCGCTCATCGAATCCCGCGGCATCCCGGTCGTGCAGACCCGCGAACCGGGCGGCACCCCCCTCGGCGAGAAGCTGCGCGAGATCCTGCTCCACGAGCCAATGCACCTCGAGACCGAAGCCATGCTGATGTTCGCCGCCCGGCGCGAGCACCTGGCTGCCCTCATCGAGCCCTCCCTGGCGGCAGGCAAGTGGGTGGTGTCCGACCGCTTCACCGACGCCACCTACGCCTACCAGGTGGGCGGGCGCGGCCTCGACGAAGGGCGCTTCGCGGCGCTTGAGCGCTGGGTGCACCCCGATCTCCAGCCCGACCTGACCCTGATCTTCGACCTCGACCCGGCCGTCGCCGCCCGCCGCCTCGCCGGCACCGGCCAGGCCCCGGACCGCTTCGAGCGCGAGCAGGCCGACTTCTTCCAGCGCGTCCGTGCCGCCTACCTGCGCCGGGCCGCGGCCGACCCGCGGCGGGTCCGCCTGATCGACGCGAGCCGCAGCCCCGACGAGATCCGCGCCGAGGTCGAGGCGATCGTCACCGCGGTGTGCTTCCGATGATCTTCGAGTGGCAGGCCGGCCTCTGGCAGCGGGTGCTCGACAGCGCCGGCCGGATGCCCCACGCGCTGCTCTTCGCGGGCCCGGCCGGCGGCGGCAAGCGGGACTTCGCCGAAGCCCTGGCGGCCCGGGTGCTGTGCGCCCGGCCCGGCCCGGACGGCCACGCCTGCGGCGGCTGCGAAGACTGCCTGTGGCGCATCGCCGGCAACCATCCCGACCTGATCCGGGTCATCCCCGAAGCCGACCGGGAGACTCCCGACGACGCCCCCGAAAAACCCGAAGGCGGCAAGGCCGCCAGCCGGCAGATCGTCATCGAGCAGATCCGCGACCTCCAGCAGGCCCTGACCACCGGCGGGCACCGGGGCAGCCAGCGGGTGGCGATCGTCGACCCGGCCGAGGCGATGAACCTCTACACCGCCAACGCGCTGCTCAAGCTCCTCGAAGAGCCGACCACCAACGTGCTGTTCATCCTGATCTCGTCGTCGCCGAAGCGGCTGCTGCCGACCATCCGCAGCCGCTGCCAGACCTGGGCCTTTCCGCGCCCGGCCGGCGAGCAGGCGGCACGCTGGCTGGTCGAGCGCAAGACGCCCGACGCCGCATCGCTGCTGGCCTTTGCAGGCGGCATGCCGCTGGCCGCCGCAGCCCTCGCTGAAGGCGGCGGGGCCGCCGGCCGCAAGCGCTTCGTCACCGACATAGCGGCCATTCCGGGCAAGGCCCCGCTGCGCCTCGCCGGCGAGTGGGAGGCCTGGCTGAAGGGTAAGGAATCCCTCGCCGCGGGCTTCGACATGAACACCCTGGTGAGCTGGATGCAACGCTGGATCGCCGACCTCTCCAGCCTGCGCCTGGGGGGGCCGCTGCGTTTCTTTCCGGCCGAGCACGATGTCCTTCACAGGCTGGCCGATCGCATGACGATTGACAACGCACTGGCCTGTTACAATGAGATCAATCAGGCCCGGCGGGTAGCCCAGCATCCGCTCAATGCCCGGCTTTTCCTGGAAGACATGCTCTTGCGGTACGCCCGTCACTTTGCCCGGGCGGCCGCTCCCGCGGTGCGCAAATGAACGATTCCTTCAAGCGTCCGGCTCCGGCCCGGCCCAGTGTCCTGTCGCTGAACATCTCGTCGAAGTCGGCCCTGTACGCGGCCTACATGCCGTTCATAAAAAACGGGGGGATCTTCGTCCCCACCACCCGCGACTACAAGCTCGGCGACGAGATCTTCATGCTGCTGCAGCTGATGGACGATCCGACCAAGCACCCGGTGGCCGGCAACATCGCCTGGATCACCCCGGCCGGCGCCCAGGGGAACAAAACCCAGGGCATCGGGGTCAGGTTTGCTGGCGACGAGGCCGGCCAGGTATTGCGCAACCGCATCGAGCAGATCCTGGCGGGCCACCTGGGCTCATCCCGCCCGACCCATACGATCTGACCCTTTCAAAGCTCTTCATGCTTGTAGATTCCCACTGCCACCTGGATTTCCCCGACCTCATCCAAGACGAAACCGCCATGCTGGCCCGCATGGCCGACAACGGCGTCACCCACGCCCTGTGCGTGGCGGTAAAGCTTGAGACCCTCCCCGGGGTGATCGGCGTGGCCGAGCGCCACCCCAACGTGTTCGCCTCGGTGGGCGTGCACCCCGACAACGCCGACTGCGAAGAGCCCGACGAAGCCCGCCTGCTCGCGCTCGCCGCCCACCCCAAGGTGGTCGCCATCGGCGAGACCGGCCTCGACTACTACTGGCACAAGGATGCGCCCGAGTGGCAGCGTGACCGCTTCCGCACCCACATCCGCGCAGCCCGCCGCTGCGCCAAACCGCTGATCATCCACACCCGCGACTCGGCGGCCGACACCCTCCGGCTGATGCACGAGGAAGGCGCCGGCGAAGCAGGAGGCGTCATGCACTGCTTCACCGAGACCCTCGAGGTGGCCAAGGGCGCCCTCGACCTCGGCTTCTACATCTCGTTCTCGGGAATCGTCAGCTTCAAGAACGCCGAATCCCTGCGGGACGTAGCCCGCTACGTGCCGGCCGACCGCCTGCTCGTCGAGACCGACGCGCCTTACCTCGCACCAGTGCCTTTCCGCGGCAAGACCAACCAGCCGGCCTACGTGCGCCACGTGGCCGAAGCCGTGGCGGCAGCCCGCGGCGAAACCCTGGAAGCGGTGGCCGAAGTCACCACCCGCAATTTTTTCCAACTCTTCAAGGACGCCAGACCGTGATGAAACCCAGTTTCCGCATCTTCTCCCCCCGGCCGGCCAGGCTCGCGGCGCTGCTCGTCTGCATGCAACTCGCCCTGCCGGTATCGGCCGCGTCCCTCGACGACCTGCTGAATGCCGCCAAGCTGGGCGACGCCCGCGAAGTGGCCCAGCTGGTGGCCAAGGGCATGGACCCGAACTCGACCGACGCCGGCGGCAACACCCTGCTGATCCTGGCGGCCCGCGAAGACCAGCCCGCGGTGGTGGCTGAACTCCTCAAGACCCGCGGCGTGAAGCTCGACGCCCGCAACGCGGCCGGCGACAGCGCGCTGATGCTGGCCTCGCTGCGCGGCTACACCGGCGTCGCCGAACAACTGGTCAGCGCCGGGGCCCCTTTCGACCACGGCGGCTGGAACCCCTTGCTCTACGCCGCCTTCGAGGGCCGCAGCGCGATCGTTGACCTGCTGCTGGCCAAGGGCGCCAACCCCGATGCGCTGGCGCCCAACCAGAGCTCGGCGCTGATGTTCGCCGCCCGCAACGGCCACGAGGAGGTCGTCACCCGGCTGCTCAAGGCCGGCGCCAGGCTCGACCTTAAAAACGACCAGGGCGAGACGGCCGAAAGCTGGGCGCTGAAGCACCGCAACACCGACATCGCCGAGCTGATCGGCGCCGAACGCAAAGCCCGCGCAGCCCGGGGCAAGTAACACACGGGGGCTTCCCGCTCCACACCTACCGCCCGCAGCCTGCGCGGCGGATCACGCCGGCACCTGGCTTCGTCCACGTGCCGGTGTTTTTTGGCTCGCGGGGCTGCAGAACCCTGGGGCCGAAAACGCCGCGGTGGCAGCCCAGCGCCCAAGGCTCGCATCGACACTCGCCCACGTGCGTTTTCTGCCCCCCAAAAAGACGGGGAGACGGCCTCTGGCAAAACGCCCACCCGCCGCCTGCGCGTCTCCGAACCCATGCCCCCGGCGGATCGCGGAGGGCGGCGCCGGGCCGCAGCGTGGCGGCAGGCCCGCCTGCCGGCGCTCAACGCCAGCCGGCGAGCGGGGTACTGCGACAACGGCTGCGGCTGAAACGCCAGGGCAGCGCCGGTGCAACGCGGCGCAACAGCGCGGCACACACCACGGCCAGGATCGCGGGCACCAGGGCACCGCTGCTCCCGCCCGCCAGCAGGACACCGGCAAACACGCCGCTCACCATCAGGATCCGGCAAATCAAGGTTTCCATCATCGACTCCGTGGAAGGAAATTGGGACTCCACAGGGCTACCCAGCCAGTGGCTTGCACGGCTCAGGACCCTTGCGGTGCACATGCACTCGATAGTGTAATTATATACAGCATTCGAGCTATCGCAAGTTCAAGCCCTGAGGTCAGCCCTCCGCATGGTTTTACAGCGAGGTAAACTCGGGGCCATGGACGCGAAACTCTCTGCCCGGCCCCAGGCCGAATCTTCCCCAGCCCCCGCCATTCCGCTGCGCCCCCTCGACGAACTCGCGATCCCTCCCGAGCTCGACGGGCGCACCGGCGACAACCGCGCCGATCCGGCCCGCCTGCAGATCAGCGCGGCCAGCGACGCCGAGGCCATCCGTTGCTTTCTCGTGGAGTACGACCGCTCGCCCGGCACGCTGCGCATCTACCAGCGGGAGTGCGAGCGGCTGTTGCTGTGGTCGCTGGTCGAGCGGGGCAAGCCTTTGTCCAGCCTCAACCGGCAGGATTTCGAGGCCTACCTCAACTTTCTCGCCGACCCGCAGCCGGCCGCCCTGTGGTGTGGGCCGAAGACCGAACGGGTGTCCGAAAAGTGGCGGCCCTTCGTCGGTCCGCTCAGCGAGAGCGCCGTGCTCACCGCGATGGCCGCGATCAACTCCCTGATGCGCTACCTGGTGGACGCCGGCTATCTGCTGGGCAACCCGCTGGGCCTGATCCGCCAGCGCCGCCGCAAGATGTCCGCCGACGCGGGCGGTGGCCCGCGGGCGGTGGTCAGCACCGAGGAGGTGGAGAAGATCGAGCGCTTTCTCGACGAGCAGATGTGGCAGGCCGTCACGGCGGCCATCGAGGCCATGCCCCGGGACGCGGAGCGCGGGCGCGACGAATACGAGCGGGCCCGCTTCATCGCGGCCACCCTCTACATGCTGGCGCCCCGGGCCGGCGAACTCGAGAGCCACCGCATGAACAGCTTCCGCGAGGAGCGCGGCCTGTGGTGGTGGCACGTGGTGGGGAAGGGTGGCAAGAAGGCCAAGGTGCCGGTGGCGGACGACATGCTGCAGGCCCTGATCCGCTACCGCAAGCACCTGGGCCTCTCCGCCGTGCCGCGACGGGACGACACCACACCGCTGCTGGTGTCGGTAAAGGACGGCAGCCCGATCACCGCCCGGCGCCTCAACCAGATCCTCAAGAAGATCTTCGCGGCCGCGGCCGACCTGCTGCCGCCGGAAGCCGAACACAAGAAGGAAAAGCTGCGCGCCGCCTCGGCCCACTGGGGCCGCCACACGGGCATCACCGCCAAGCTCGACAGCGGGATCGACGAACGCTTCGTGCAGAAGGACGCCCGCCACACCGACGCGCGCACGACCCAGCGCTACATCCACGAAGAGGAAGAGCGCTGGCACGACGAGGCACAGAAACAGCGCCTGCGTTGGGTCGGCGAGAAGCGGGAAGACTGAACCCGCCTGAACCTCGCCCGGCGCGTTGGGTCAAAGTGTGTCGAATTCACCTTTCGTCATGACTATTACGCTATCCGGCCGGATACGTATGCTAAGGTATGCCTCGTATCAGTTTTTTGCATTTTTTCCGAGGCGGGGAGATGTCCGTGGCGCGTAGCAGCAGTGTCAATTTCGAGGCTGTCGAGCAGATCTGTTTCCAGTTGCTCTCCCAGGGCGAGAACCCCTCCTTCAACCTCGTCTATTCCGAGCTCGGCAACAAGGGCTCGAGCGAGGTCGTGCAGCGCTACATCGACCAGTGGCGCCGGGAGACCGGAGCCGCCTACTTCCGTCAGCGCAGCATTCCGGGCATGCCCGACGAGCTGGTGTCGGCCGCCGACGCCTTCATGGCCAACGTGTGGTCCCTTTCGCTGCAGCAGGCTGACCAGGTGCTGGCCAGCCAGCGCCAGGCCCTCGAGGCCGAACGGGAGGCGGTGAATGTGCAGCTGCAGGCCGCCCACGACCGCATCCAGCAACTCGAAGCCGCGGCCAACGGCGCGGCCCAGCAGATCGCCGGCCGCGAACAGCTCATCCAGGAGCGGGACGCCACGATCGCCGAGCTGCGCGGCCAGCTGCAGGACAGCCAGCGCCAGCGGGAGGCCCTCGAGGTCCGCGTCAAGCTGCTGGAAGAAGCCGCCGAAGGACGCGACCAGAAGTTCGCCGCCGAAACCGAACGCCTGACCCGCCTGCTGCAGAACGACCGGGAGCGCTACACCACGGCCCTCAAGGAAGAACAGGAGCGCAGCGCCGGCGAGCGCGAGGCCCTGCTCAAGCAGATCGAGCAGGCCCGCCAGGACAAGGTCGCCGAGATGCTCGCCCTGCGCCAGCAGGTCGCCAACCGGGAAGAAAGGGAGGCCCGCCAGCGCGAGCAGACCGAGGAGGCCCGCGCCGCACTGCGGGAGGCCGTCTCCAAGGCCCGCCAGATCGAAACCTCCCTCGCCGCGGCCGAGGGCCGCATCGAGCGCCTGCAGGCCCAGCTCAAGATCGCCAGCGATGCCGCCCACGGCAAGGAGTCGGCGGTGGCCGCCGCCGAGGCCCGCGCCCGCGCCGTCGAAGAGCTCCGCCTCGTCGAAACCGCCCGCGCCCAGCGCGCCGAGGCCCTGGTGGCCGAGATGCAGGCCGAACTGGCGGCCCGCCGCAAGCAGAGCGCCTGAGCTTGCCGGACGGGACCGGCCGCGTCCGGCTCCGCACTCCCACGCCAAACTCGCGCCCCGAACGCCTTCACCGGCGGAGCCTATCCGGTAGACTGGGCGCCATGCGCGCAATCACTTCTCCCCCGATCCGGCGGCTCGCCGCCGTGCTGGCCGCGGCCCTGCTGAGCGGCTGCGGCCAGGTCTGGAACGACCCCTATCCGGCCGCCGAGCGGGGCGGCAACATCCTGTACACCGCCTTCAGCCAGCGCCCCAAGCACCTCGACCCGGTGCAGTCCTACAGCGAGGACGAGGCGACCTTCCTGTACCAGATCTACGAGCCGCCGCTCCAGTACCACTACCTGAAGCGCCCCTTCCAGCTCCAGGCGGCCGCCGCGGCCCAGATGCCCACGCTGCGCCAGTTCGACGCCGCCGGCAGGCTGCTGCCCGCCGGTGCCGACCCGGCCAGCATCGCCCGCAGCGAATACGAGATCCGCATCCAGCCCGGCATCCGCTACCAGCCCCACCCGGCCTTCGCGGTGGACGCGGCCGGCAAGCCGCTCTACCTCGACCTGCCGCCCGAGGTGGTCGCCACCAAGCGCAGCCTCGCCGATTTCCCCCAAACCGGCACCCGCGAGCTCACCGCCGAGGACTACATCTACCAGATCAAGCGCCTCGCCCACCCGCGCCTGCACTCGCCGGTGCTGGAGCTGATGGGCGACTACATCGTCGGGCTCAAGGATCTCCACGCCGGCCTGGTGGCCGACGAGAAGGCCCGCGGCGCCAAGGGCGAGGGCGGCGGCTGGATCGATCTGCGCAACTACCCGATGGCGGGCGTCGAGCTCGTCGACCGCTACACCTACCGGGTGCACATCAAGGGCACCTACCCGCAGTTTCCCTACTGGCTGGCGATGCCCTTTTTCGCGCCGATGCCCGTCGAGGCCGAGCGCTTCTTCGCCCAGCCGGGCATGGCCGAGCGCAATCTGACCCTCGACTGGTGGCCCATCGGCACCGGCCCCTACATGCTGGTCGAGAACAACCCCAACGCCCGCATGGTGCTGGCCCGCAACCCCAACTTCCGGGGCGAGCGCTACCCCTGCGAGGGCGAGCCCGACGACTCCGGCGCCGGGCTGCTGGCCGACTGCGGCAAGCCCATCCCCTTCATCGAGAAGGTGGTGTTCAGCCGCGAGAAGGAAAGCATCCCGGCCTGGAACAAGTTTCTGCAGGGCTACTACGACGCCTCCGGCGTGTCGTCCGACAACTTTGACCAGGCCGTGCAGATGGGCGGGCAGGGCGACGTGAGCCTCAGCGACGAGATGGCCGACAAGGGCATCCGCCTCAACACCTCGGTGGCGCCGACGGTGATGTACATGGGCTTCAACATGCTCGACCCGGTGGTCGGCGGCAGCAGCGAACGGGCACGCAATCTGCCGCATGCGACCTCGATCGACATGGACCAGGCGGCGATCATGTCGGTGTTCAAGAATGGCCGCGGCGTGCCGGCGATGCACCCGATCCCGCCGGGCATTGCCGGCTACCAGGCCGGGCAGGCAGGGATCAACCCGTTTGTGTACGACTGGGTGGACGGCAAGCCCCAGCGCAAGTCGGTGGACGAAGCCCGCCGCCTGCTGGCCGAGGCAGGCTACCCGGGCGGCCGCGACGCAAAGAGCGGCGAGCCACTGGTGGTGTACCTCGACACCACGGGCTCGGGCATGGGCGACAAATCGACGGTGGATTGGCTCGCCAAGCAGTTCCGCAAGCTCGACGTGCAGCTGGTGGTGCGGGCCACCGACTACAACCGCTTCCAGGACAAGATCCGCAAGGGCAATGCCCAGCTCTTCTACTGGGGCTGGAACGCCGACTACCCCGATCCCGAGAACTTCCTGTTCCTGCTCTACGGCGCCCAGGGCAAGGTGAAGAGCCAGGGCGAAAACGCCGCCAACTACCAGAACGCCGAATACGACCGGCTCTTCGAGCAGATGAAGGCGATGCCCGACAGCCCCGCGCGGCAGGCCATCACCGAGCGCATGCTGGCCATCCTTCAGCACGACGCGCCGTGGGTGTGGGGCTTCTACGAAAAAGCCTACACGCTCCAGCACGGCTGGCTGTACAACCGCAAGCCGGGCAAGATCGTCCGCAACACCCTCAAATATCAGCGCATCGACCTGGCCCAACGGGAGCGCCTGCGGGCCGAATGGAACCGGCCCATCCTGTGGCCGCTCGTGCTTGTCGGGCTGCTCGGCGCCTTGGTGGTGGCGCCGGCGGTAATGCACTACCGGCGCCGGGAGCAGGCCGGGGGGGACGGCGGCTGAGCCGCTCCAGCACCCGGCGAATGAATCCCTGAAGGCCTGTTGCCCAGCGTGAGCGTCAGTCTCAACGCCCGGGCAGCAGGCCTTCGTCGCGCAGGCGTTTGCCGATCAACTGGATCAGGTCTTCGACCACCTCGCTGGATGAGGCGGGGTTGAAGGATTCGCTCACGGCCGACCACACCGGCTTGCCTTCGGGCAGGCGGTAGAGCAGGGTTTCGACAATCACCCGGGTGTCCTCGATCACCTGGGGCGTCGTGTAGGCATACGGATAGAAGGGGTGAAACGGGTAGAAGGGGCTGAAGTACGGGTAAGGCCCCCGGCGCCACAGGAAAGGCTCGGGCAGGAACGGGGGCTGGGGCGGGACGAGGCTCTGGGTTTTGTCCACCGACACCAGGCGGGCGAGCAGGGCGGCGTCGAAGCCGGCCTCGGTGAGGCGGGTGCGCACCTCGGGGGTGTCGAGCTGCGCCTCAAGGCCCAGCTGGTGGGCCGCCTGGGCCGCGAGGCTCGGCTGCAGGCTCTGAGCCACCCGGTTCTCGGCCATCCGGCGCAGGTTGTCGTCCTTCACGGCGACGAAGACGGCGAGCTTGCGCGGAGGGCCGGCGGTGTCGGCGCCGTCACGCCAGCTGGTCTTGATGGTCGACATGCCGCCGCAGCCGGCGAGGAGGAAGAGTGCGGCGAGCAGCGTGAGGATCAGGCGGTGTGGCATGGTGTGCTCCTTGGCGGGGACGGCTTGTCTGGTCAGACCTTGCGGCCGGCCCGGGATTCCCGCCGTCCCAACTAAACGCAGGGCCGCCCCAGGTTTTCTTTGACCGCCATGGTGGGGCGGGCCGAGCGAAGCCCTGTTTGGGGGCACTCAGTGGAAATCCCGGCTGTGGGTGGCCAGCTGGCCGAGCAGGGGGCTGCGGTCGACGACCCGCTTGGCGTGCAGATGCACGACACTCCCCTGGCGGGTGATCTGCCCATAGACGCCCAGCAGGCGGGCGCCGAGCAGGATGCGCCGCTCGGCCTCGAGGAGCTCCGGCCGCACCACCACGTTCACCCAGCCGGTCTCGTCTTCGAGGGTGACAAACATGGTACCCCTGGCCGTGCCGGGGCGCTGCCGGCAGGTGACGATGCCGGCGGCGCGGGCCAGCTTGCGGTCGTCGGCCGCAGCGATGTCGGCGGCGCTCAGGAAGCGCTCGGCACCCAGCTGGGCGCGTAAAAACACCAGTGGATGGCGGCCGAGGCTGAAACCCAGGCGGGCGTAATCGGCGACGAGGTCGTGGGTTTCGCCGGGGGGCGGCAGGGGCGGGGGCGGGTCGGCGACCGGGGCGTCGTGGAGCATGCCGGGGGGCGCCTGGCTGCCGGCGGCGGCCCATAAGGCCTGGCGCCGGTGGCCGGCCAGGCTGGCCAGCGCGCCGGCCGAGGCGAGGGTGCGCAGCTCGGCAGTCGACAGGCCGGCGCGGCGGGCGAGGTCGTCCACCGAGCCGAAGGGCGCGCGTTGGCGGGCCCGGCTGATGCGCTCGGCGGCGGCGGCATTGAAGCCCTTGACGAGGCGCAGGCCAAGGCGCGCGGCGGGCGGGCGCTCGCCGGGGCGGGCTTCGAGGATGCATTCCCAGTCGCTGGCGGCGGCATCGGCGGGCAGGACTTCGACCTGATGGCGGCGGGCGTCCTGGATCAGCTGGGACGGGCCGTAGAAGCCCATCGGCTGGCTGTTGAGGAGGCCGCATAAAAAGGCCGCCGGCTCGAAGCGCTTGAGCCAGGCCGACACATACACCAGCAGCGCGAAGCTGGCGGCGTGGGATTCCGGAAAGCCGTAGCTGCC
>RRZU010665941.1_pt1 | contig 14711 bp, 11 predicted proteins | sample 2165561 | NCBI WGS metagenome assembly RRZU01 (sample SAMN10456909, study PRJNA506462) | wastewater metagenome | isolation source: wastewater sludge | place: USA: Moscow, Idaho
CAGGTGTTGAAGTGCGGGACTGAGTATCCCTTGGCCTGCGCATCGCGCAGCCACCAATCCAGATTAGCGAGCATATCGGTTTCCTTTCGTTGCTCTTAGTCTTGTCGTTGAGCCCGGAGGCTGCGCCGACGGAACGTAGCCCGTCGGCGCAATCGCTCAGTCTTCGTCGTCGAAGTCGTACGTGAGAACAACCTTGATGGCGTCCTTGTCACGCATTGCTTCGAAGCCCTTCTCCCACTCGGAGAGGCCGAAGCGGTGGGTAATCATCGCCTTGGTCGAGACGAGGCCGTTGGACACGAGGCGCAGCACGTTGCGCCAGGTCCGCGAGTCGTAAGCCATGTGACCGATGATGGAGATGTTCCACTCGGTGATGCGGTTGATGGAGAAGTCGAGCGGCTGGAAGCCCATGCCGGCACGAACGATCTCGGCGTTGGGGCGCACCATCTCGATGGACTGCTTGAGGGCGATGTTCGCACCCGAGCACTCGATGACGCAGCCGAGGTTCTCCTTGCCACAGATCTCCTGGCAGCGGGCAACGACGTCCTCCTGCTGGGCGTTAACCACGTGGGTTGCGCCGAACTCCATGGCCTTCGGGAAGCGAACCGGAACGTCCGCGTCAAGGCCAACGAGCACGATGTTGACGGCACCCATGATCTTGGCGAGCTGCACGCAGTACAGGCCGAGCGGACCCGCACCGAAGATGACAACGTCCTGACCGGGCAGGAGTGAGGTCTGCTCACAAATCGACTTGTATGAGTTGGCCAGCGGCTCACATGCGCATGCCTCTTCGTATTCCATGTTCTCCGGGATCTCCCAGATGGCATGGCGCTTGATGCGGAGAATCTCGCCGGGGATCACGGCGTACTTGGTGAAGCCACCGCCCCAACGGTTGTTGTCGAGACCGATGTTGACCTTCTCCTCGCACACGAGGAAGTCACCCTTCTCGCACGCGGGGCAGACGCCGCACACGTGACCGGAGTTGTCCGAGACAACACGCTGGCCGATCTTCCAATCGGTCACCTTCGAGCCGACCTCGACGATGTCGCCGGCGAACTCGTGGCCACGAATCGAGTTGAACTCATCCGAGCCGTTGTCCACCTTGAAGTGCTTCATGTCGGCGCCACAGATGGTGGCTGCTTTGACGCGAACGAGGATGTCCTCGTCACCGATCGTCGGGCGCGGCACATCGATGAGCCGGTAGCCTCCGAATGCCTTACCGTACCTGGCAAGTGCCTTCATAATTGTTTCCTTTCTAGTTTTCTCTAGATTGTTGTGTGGGTTTTGAAGGTCGAGATCAACTCACATGGAGATCGAAATCAACTCACTTCACATCGACGTTGGAGATGTCCTCAACGGAGGCACCGCGGGTCTCAACACCGAAGACCGCGATAACAACTGCGGTGATCAGGGCGGTGGCACCCAGCAGGATGAACACGCCTGTCATGCCGGAGGAGTCGAGGAGGGCCGCCACCGCGAAGGGTGAGAGGATGCCACTGATTCGACCGACCGAGTTTGCCAGGCCCGCACCGCGGAGCTTCGCAGCCGTGGGCCAGATCTCCGGGACGTACACGGCGGATGCGAAGCATACGTACATGTACACGAAGATGATGAGGAAGAAGCCCGCAATAGACAGGGCGACCATGCTTGTCTGGAGCGAGTAGATGTATCCCAGGACCGCGATGATGATGAGCAGTCCAATGCCGAAGATCTTGCGGGGGAAGCGCTCAATGATGAAGATGGCGATGAAGATGCCGATCGGCGCACCGAACATGGACATGGTGTTGAGAACCACGGAGTCCTTAAGATCGATACCCTGTGCGAGCAGCATCGTTGGCAGCCAGTTGATGAGTGTGTACTGGACAACGTTCATGGCGATGAGGACGAACGATCCGAGAATCACTCGCTTGAGCAGCTCACCCTTGAAGAGAGCAGAGTAAGGGATGGTGACGCCAGAATCCTTGGCGACTGCCTCGGAGACAGGGGCGGGCTCAAGCGTGATGCCCTTACCCTTCTCAACACGGGACTCGATATCGTCGAGGATCTCATTGGCCTCGTCGAAACGGCCCTGGGCCTCGAGCCAGCGCGGGGACTCCGGGAAGAGCTTCCACACCACGATGAGGACGATGGTGGAGGTGACGGAAGGAATGATGAACTGGATGCGCCAGTTCAGGTCCGGGCCCACAACGCCCACGAGGAACGAGGCGATAAGCGAGCAAATTGGATACGACCAGTTGCCGATGAAGGATACCCGTGCGGACCACGAACCGCGGTCACGCGAAGGAACATACTCGGTCCAGGACGCAAAGAGGATGGTGAGAAGACCTCCCAGCGCAAAGCCCATCACAAAGCGGACAGCAATAAGGAAGGTCATGTTGGGCGAGAATGCCGCGATAACCATGGTGATGACGTGGAAGATCACGAACATCATGAAGCCGTTACGGCGGCCCACCCTGTCGCCAATAATTCCGCCGAGCAGTGCTCCGAGGAACATTCCCGCTGTGGTCAGCGACGAGAAGACGGCGGCGGAGCTGTTATCCGCCCAACCGATGTCCTTGAGGACGGCCAAAACCAGTCCACCGATGGCGTTGGACCAGCAGGTTAGCAGGCCGAAGGCCACAATCCAGTACACCCCCCAGTGGAAGCCACTGGTTGGGAGCCGATCCAGTCGGGCACCGGCATTTGGCCAGGTAGTTTTTTGCGTAGCCATGAGCTCTCTCTCAATTCATTGAATGTGGTGTTCGCGGGCACCCTAGACGTCACTGGTCAAGGTGCCGCATGCGTGGGTTACCCGGAGGAGGACGACCGAGTGATGACTGGAACGGGACTTCGATGTTCGATCCCAGATCAAAACGCCAGAGCTCCTTCACCCCGCCAACGTCCCCACGTTCGCCATGAGCATGAGTCCGGGGTCACCTTAAGGTCGTGTGTTTCTAACATAACGTCATATAACGTCATATCAGAAATAGTAACTGAAGCCGTCGTCAAAATAGAGGGCAAAAGTCCCAATTTGGGAATCTTCCCACCCACACTTAGGGCACGTGGCCAGCAAAAACTAAGTTCATCTATTGATAATGATTATCAATAGATGTAAGATAAGCAGTTTTCCGCTCACTTCCCGTGGTTCAAAGACAACCAAGTTCCCACCAATAAAAGTGGCCCCCGCCAGCTTTTGCTGGTCGAGGGCCACTCAAGAAATTCAGTAAACGTTACTTTGCGTCGCGAGAGAAGAAGAGCTTCACCGTGGCGGCCATCGGAATGATGAACCACAGCGCGAGATTGAACATGGAGTCACGGTAGCTCAGCACCTCGGTGTAGCCCGTGTCCGCCTGTTCCATCTGTACGCGCAGGCTAAGCACGGCTTCCTCGGTTACTCCGTTGCCAAGATTTGAGCCAAGGGTCATCGGGAGGTAATTCTGAACGGTGGCAAGCCAGCTCCAGTCAAGCAGGCCGGACATGATCTGGAGGATCATCGGCAGGAGGAGCAGGATTCCCACCACCACGGTGATCGCGCCGGCTGTGCTGCGGGCGATGCCTGCAACGGCGAAGGCAAAGAGCGAGATCGCCACCAGGAAGAAAACGGTTCCTAGCATGCCGGTAAGTACCTGGGTGGAGCCGAGCACATCGGCCACCTCGGGAACTTGGAGCATCGAGACCCCGATACCCGACGCCACAACGATGAGCGCAGCCGCCGACGAAATCGCCGTCAGCACAAGCGCCTTAGCGGTAAGTACGTACCCGCGGCGAGGCGCGGCGGTGAGGGTGGAGAGGATCATGCCGGAGGCGTATTCGCTGGAGAACACGAAGGCACCAAGTACGGCGAACACGAAAGCAAGGAACGTGGCCGGGAAGGTGGTGACGGCGAGGACATACTCTGTTGCTGTCATCGGAACCACCGGGTCGCTGAAGAGATCGTTGAGAGCAAACCCCATGATCGTGCACATGGCTACCCCGAGCGCGATCGATACTGCCAGGGTCCAGCGAATCGACCTCAGCGAGATCGCCTTGATCCATTCGGAGCGGATCACGCCACCGAGGGTGAGCCGGTGGTTCTTGTATTCGGTTGCGCGGGCTTTCGGGTTGGTGGCGTTGTTCGTGTTCGACGACGACGTCACGGCGTCCATTGTTGCGTTGGTTTCGTTTGCGGTGGTCATGATCGTGGTCCTTTGGGAGGTAGAGCTTGTTCGAGGTGAAGCCGAGAGAAAGAGACGGGTGAAGAGGAGAATGACTCGCCGGAGAGGCGAACCGGGTGATGGGCTAGACGTGAGCGAGGCCAGCCGTCTGATATTCGACTTCATCACGGGTGATAGCCATGTAGGCATCCTCGAGCGAGTCCTTGATCGGGGTGAGTTCGTGGAGCGTGATGGCATCGCGTGAGCAGAGGTAACCGATTGCCGCTGCATCGATGCCGCGAACAACGAAGGATTTGTCAGACTGAACATCAATCGTGACGTCATCCGGGTTGACTCCATTGAGTGTGCCCAGCACGCTGCCGGATCGAAGTTCGCGAATGAGACGGGCGGCGTCCGGGCTGCCCACACGAACTCTCGGTGCCCCGCTGGCGAGAAGATCACCGATGGGTGCGTTCGCCACCACACGGCCACGACCGAGAACGATGACGTGGTCTGCGGTCTGGGCCATCTCGCTCATCAGATGGCTAGAGAGGAGAACCGTTTTGCCCTCGGCAGCCTGCGAGCGAACGAGGTTGCGCACCCAGATGACGCCGTCGGGATCGAGTCCATTGACCGGCTCGTCAAGGATAAGAACCTGTGGATCAGCGAGCAGTGCCGCCGCGATCCCAAGGCGCTGGCCCATGCCGAGAGAGAAGCCACCCACGCGCTTGTTGGCAACATCGGCGAGGCCGGTTATCTCCAGAACTTCGTCAACGCGCTTGTTGCCGATGCGGTGCGTGGCAGCAAGTCCACGCAGGTGGCTGCGAGCCGTGCGTCCGGGGTGGACACCTTTGGCATCGAGCAGAGCACCCACCACGAACATTGGGGCAGCGTGCTCTGCGAGTCGCTTACCACCGATGGTGACTGTGCCGGACGTGGGCTTGTCGAGGCCAACCATGAGGCGCATCGACGTCGACTTGCCTGCACCGTTGGGGCCGAGGAATCCGGTTACCACACCGGGCTTGATGGAGAAGGAGACACCATCGAGCGCGACCTTGTCGCCGTAATGCTTGGTGAGTCCGCGTGCCTTGATCATGATGAATCCTTACTCGAAGAGTTTTTCTTGATGCTTCGAGTATGGTCTGCCGGGGTGGTCCGGCGCGTCGGCCAGCGGTGCTGTCCTGAAGTACCAGCGCAGGTCAGAGAGTTGGCATCGTCTAGTACCGCAGTACTACAGCCCAAGCTCCTTGGCGAAAATAACGGCGTGAATCCGGTCCCGCAGTTCCAGCTTAAAGAGGACCCGCCCAACATGCGTCTTGACCGTCGACTCGGACAGGAAAAGCCGCTCGCTGATTTCGGCGTTGTTAAGACCTTCGGCGATCAGTTCGAGTACTTCGCGCTCGCGTTCGGTGAGCGCGTCGAGTTCCGCGGGAGTGGCAGCCTTGTCCTGTGATGATTCAGCCCGCGACTGCGCCTGGGGCGATCCAGCCGACGGCGATTGCGCGGCCTGGTGATCTGGACCGCCACTGTGGGCCGACGACGCCTTCCCACCCGCGTGTTCACCCTGCCCCATCAGGCCATTGACCCGCATCTGCTCGAGCATGCGTTTCATCACCGAGGGCGCCATGACGGCGTCGCCAGTGGCGACGCGTTGGATGGCATCCACCAGCTCTGTCGGACGGGCGTCCTTGAGAAGGAAGCCGCTCGCTCCCGCCTGGATGGCCGACTGAGCATATTCATCGAGGTCAAAGGTGGTGAGTACAAGGACTCGAACATTTGGGAAGCGGGCGGCAATTTGCGCGGTGGCATCAATGCCATTCATGCGTGGCATACGCACGTCCATAAGAACAACATCGCACGAACCGTTCAGCCGTGTCAGTTCGTCGAGAGCAGCCAGACCGTCCTTCGCCTCCCCCACCACGGCAATATCCGGCTCCCCCATAAGGAGCAGCCGGAAGCCCGTGCGGATCAGGTCTTGGTCATCCACCAACAGCACACGAATCTGATTAGTCATTCTTTTCGTCTCCCATCATTCTTCATCCGCGGGCAATGTCGCTGTCACGAGCCATCCCCCGGAATCTACCGGTCCATACTCCAGATGTCCGCCAAACACGCGAAGCCGCTCGCCCAGCCCCACAAGACCCTGCCCCGAACCAAGCCCGGTCATCGGACGGTTGCCGGGCAGGCCACCGTCGTCGGTCACGGACACGGTGGTTCCGTCCGTTCCCTGCGTGATGACCACTCGCGCGTCGCTTCCAGCTCCCGCGTAGCGGAGCGCGTTCGTCAGCGCTTCCTGCACGGTGCGGTAAATGGCCAGGTCGCGGCCCTGCTCGCCGCTCGCTCCGCGGGCTGGCGCAATTCCTTTGAGCGTGTACTCAACGTTCAATCCGGCGGCGCGGAAGCCTTTGATGAGTTCGGGGAGGTCGTCAAGCCCGGGCATCGGTGCCAACTCGGGACCGGAGCCGCTACGAGCATGTCCGGTATCCGTGCCATCCCCGCCACCGGAGGAAACGTCAGTCCCGGCTTCCTCGCTCGGCTCGCGTAGTGCTCCAATGAGTCGTCGCATCTCGGTGAGAGCCGCGCGCCCAGTTTCGGCACTTTGTCGCATTGCCTCGGCCGCCGCCACGGGCTGAATCTCGGCAGCCCGTGCAGCTCCTTCAGAAAGCGTGACCATAACAGAAACGGAGTGAGCAATGATGTCATGCATTTCGCGGGCGATACGCGTCCGCTCCTCGGCCACGGCAAGGCGAGCCAGTTGGTCGCGTTCACGCGCAAGCTGGTGGGCGCGGTCGATGATGGCTTCCGTGTAGCGGCGCCGATTACCGGCGTTGATTCCCAAAGTTACGGGGACCAGCATGAGCAATGCGAGGGTGCCAATCGCGATAACGTTCGTGTCATCAAGCACCGACTGGTTATTGATCTGAATACTGATGGCGGAAACCGGCACCATCACGAGGTTGGAGAGCAGATACCCCACCCACCCCGCGCGCACCGACCGGTAGACCGGCACCGAGTACAACAACACGGCCACGGCAACGGACACCGCCACCGACGGCGGAATTTCTTCCTGTGCCACCGCCGATGCCACCACCGCCACAATCAGCGAGCTGAGCGGGTACTTACGCCGCATGAGCAGCGCAATCACCGTCGCCACAACGATAATGACCAACAGCAGTACCTGGGGGAAACGTAGATAATCGGGGTAGTTCCACTGGACGCGGAACTCATCCTCGGGCAGTCCCTCAACCGGCACGAAGCAGGTAACTATGGCGATCACAGCTGTGAACAGCAGGAACACTGCGATAATCGCCCAGTCGGTAACCTGCGGATGCTCGCGCAACGTGCGACGGAGCCGACCGGGTGGGTTCGGCAGGTCAATGGACTGGAGTTCGTGGGCGTTCATCGGTTCAGGCATCACGCTGCCTCCGCCCAATTAGCTGGATAAGTTGTTGGCACCGTCCCAGTTTCCCACAGCCCGGGTGGGCGCGCGTCGCCTCTCAGTACCAGGGCGGCGGCACCAGAACTCTGTGCCATAGCGCCCGCTAGTACCGTGGTACCAGACAACAATTATCTAGCTCTCAACTCTGGCAACTATCCACGCGAAGAGGACGACAGCTGTCTATACGATTCAGCGTTCACTCAGCAGGCCAGCAATCCACGCGATAAGGGCGACAGCCATCTGTACGATTCAGCGTTCACGCAACAGGCCAGCAATCCACGCGAAGAGGGCGACAGCCAGCATGAACACAAAGGCAGCCTGAGCTCCAATCGCTGCCGCGACATTCACCTGCAACGGAACCCCAAAGAGGGCTACCCCGAGCGCTCCCCCAATATTGCGCGATCCCTGAATGACTCCCGCGGAGCTTGCCGCGTTCGCCGCCGTGGTGGCTCTCTCCACGTTCACCAGCTGCGAGGGGAGGCCGATCCCCACCCCTGCCGCGGCAACCGCCGAGCCAAGAGAGGCCGCCAAAGAACTCATCGTCACCCAGGTCTCGGAAGCGGTCATCGGCACCCAGGTCTCGGAAGAGGTCAGCAGCACGGCCCCGAGCGGCAGCATCACCACCGCCAACCCCACGACAACTACAAGCCAGGCATTCCGGGTGGTGTCCTTCTTGTCCGCGTACATGCCGCCAATCGCCGAGCCGATTCCTACGCCCAAGAGTGCCGGAGTTGTCAACGCCGCGGCGGCAGCGGTATCCATCAAGAATTGCGCGTGAAGAAGCAACGGAAGGTAGGTGGAAACCCCGTAGGCAATCGATGCCAAAAGCATGGTCTGAACAGCGGCTTCTCGCACCAGAGGTAGGGAAAACAGCTTGGCGCGAGAGGGCGCATTCGATCGAGAATCATCCGGCTCGCCTGCACCCTCCTGCGACTCGCGCCCGGCTCCACCACCAGCCCTGCCAACCGTGACCGTAGGCATCGACAACCATCCAAGAGCCACCGGTACAAGAGTCAGCAGAGCCACCAGCTGCAACGACGAGCGCCAACCAACCACCGCGCCCAACCATCCACCGAGTGGTCCACCTGCTAACACCACGCTCGCCTGTACCGCACCGATCATCCCGATGAGCCGCCCGTAGCGATCCCGGTACAACGCGGAAATCGCCGCGAATCCGGCGGGAACAATCGCCGCGGCACCAATTCCCTGAAGCACTCGAGAGGCGAGGAAGGGCGCCGTCGTCGTCGAAAGAGACAGCGACACCGTTCCCACAATCCAAGTCACCAAACCCAGAACGAAGACCAGGCGCGGGCCGCGCCGGTCGCTCACCAACGCCCACGGCGGGATGAACACGGTGGAGGCGACGAGATAGAGGCCGGGCACCCAGCCGTACCAGGTGGTTGCACCGAGTTCGGCGGAGGCGTCGGGCAGGTTGACGGTGAGGAAGTTCTGCATGAGCGTGGAAACCACAGCGCCGCAGAGCACCGTCACGACGCAGAGCCTCCCGCGGATGCTCTCCCACCTCTCACGCCCCGGCTGATTCATGCCCCGTCTCCAACTCATATAGTCCAGTTCATATAATCCAATACACGCAGTGCGGGTCATACAGTCTGCTTCACACCGTGCGGGTCATACAGTCCGCTTCACATAGGCCGCACGGAGACGGTTCCCTTGCTGCCGTCCACCGCAAGTTCCGCGCCCGCCCGAAGGTTGGTTGCGCCGTTCGCCCCGAGAACCGCCGGGATTCCGTATTCGCGCGCAACGATCGCGGCGTGCGAGAGCGGGCCGCCCGTTTCAGCCACGACGGCCATCGCCAGCGAGAACAGCGATGTCCAGGTGGGATCGGTGTACGGGCAGACGAGCACGTCGCCGGGGCGCAACAGATGGAAATCCGAAGGCGAACGGACGATACAAGCCGGACCGTGGGCCAGCCCCGCGCTCGCAGACAACCCTGTGAGCTGGGTGGATACATCGGCGTCGAACTGTTGCGAGGATCCGGAACCGCTGTGATCCCACCACACCAACTCGGCAAGCGCCCGGCGGCGTCGCCGTCGCACCACCAACGCTTTCAGCCGTTCGCCTCTTGGGGTGCCCGGATCTTCGTCGCTTACTGGTTGCTGTGTGATGTCTTGTTGTCTCGCGGTGCCTGCATCTCCTGACCCACGAAGCGCTTCCTCGACCTCCTCAACGTAGAGGAACTTGAGGTCCTCCACATCGGTAAGCTGACCTCGCTCCACCAAGCGTCGCGCGATCTCGTCCCGCGCCGCACGTGCCACACAGAGAAACTCTTCGATAAGATAGACGGTCCCCTCGCGGCCAATGTGCATGGCGCGAATCTGCTCGGTATTCCGCCGCCAGAACTTCCGCAGCAGCCGTGGCAGGCGCTGTTCCACCTGGCTTGCAGGATCGGCGCCGGAATCAGGAGCACGACGATCACCCCGTAGCGAAGCCGCCAGCAACGCGTAGAAGGTCTCGGGAGCTTCGCGCCACGAACGGTTCGAGAAAGGTAGATAGAGACGCGCCGTTCGTGCACCAAAATGGAAAAGGAACGATTCCGCCGCTTCCAAGAACTCTTGTCCTTCGGATGAGCGCTGGAGCGCGGCAGCAACCTCACCTTGCGGTGCCGAAGTAATGGCATCCGCAACTCCGAGGTGCCGCGCCTTGTCCGCAAGCTCGGTGAGAGCCGCGGTAATCTCTGCGGTCTTGTAGGGCACGCCCGCGTACAGATCCTCGGTGGTTATAGCCTTGCTTAGCCGCGCAAGCTTGATGAGCACGGTGGCGTTATTGCGGCGTGTCATCATGGGCACAAGGTAGTTGAGGAAACGATCATGGGTGATGGCCTCGGCCTGCTCCAGCGCGGCGACCATCAATTGGAATACCGCGGCGTCATTGGCAGAGCGAAGGCCCTTGGCCGATTCCTCCATCACACCAAGCTCGCGCCGCCATGCTCGCTCCTCGTCAGCCCACACGAAGGGATCGTGGCGAAAAGCCTCTCGCAGCGTGCGCGGCAGGTTCCTCACGAAGGAACCCAGGGGCTTGAATCTTGCGAGGGTGAGGCGGATGACGCCGTCGTCGTCCCCCTGGATCAGGGTCGATCCTTGCACTTCCGAGACACCAAACGCCCGCAGTGCTCCGTCAATGACACCACGTACGGCGACGAGGGCGAGCGGGAAGGGCCCCGGGAAATGTTCGGTGAGGTCGTCACGAAGGAATTCTCCGAACCTGCCACGCACCGGTTCGTGGCCCGGAACATCCGCGACCTCCGTGGTGATCGGCCGCGCCTGCAGCAGGTAAAGTTCGTCGCCAACGAACGCCCACTCGATATCCTGACCAGAACCGTAGTGTTTCTCCACGCGTTTGCCGAGCGTAAGTAGCTGGAGAAGTTGGGCGTCCGAGAGGCACGGGCGTTCGCGGTCCGCTCGGAGGACTTCGCCGGTGACTGTGCCGCTTGAAGCCGCATCTATTCGTGTTTCCTTGGTGCCGATTTCGCGTTGCGTCAGCGTCCCTGTAGCCCGCGCAAGCTCGTAGGTATCCGGTGTGACGAGGGCGCTCACCACCGACTCCCCCAAACCGTACGACGCGCTCACCAGCATCTTCTTGTCGTCACCGGAGACGGGGTTGCGGGTGAATAGCACTCCGGCAACGTCCGGGGCAACCATTTCTTGAACGACGACTGCGAGCGCCAACCCGTCTGTTTTCACGCCCTGTTGGGTGCGATAGGCGACCGCGCGGTCGCTCCACAGTGAGGCCCAGCAGCAGCGCACCGCAGTAAGCAGTTCATCGATCCCGCAGACGTTGAGATAGGTGTCCTGTTGACCGGCGAAGCTGGCGTCGGCGAGGTCCTCGGCGGTGGCCGACGAGCGTACAGCGACGGGTGGCTCACCAAGCTTTCTATACGCGGAGGTGATGGCGTTGCTGATCGTTTCAGGTAAGGCCCCGGTGAGAATGAGATCCCGGGCTGACTCAGCTTCGCCTCGTTCAGCTAAGCTGGCGATCTCCGCGGTGAGGGAACGTGTTGCCTGGCGGTAGGCTTCGGTGCCCACAACAAACCCGCGAGGAACTGGCAATCCAGCTCGTGCGCACTCTCCCAGGTTGGCGGCTCTTCCACCAACCTTCGCGGCATCTAATACCCCGATGTTCTCAAACCACAGAATCACAATCTTCCCATCCTCTATTTTTGTAGAGCCATCTTCATTATACTCTATACTTGTAGAGGATCGGCAGGTGAGTTGCACGGGTGAGGTTCTCATCGAACGCTTTCACCCATCCCCCACTCACATCGAATGGACTCACCAAAGGAGCACGACGTGACTGACCGCCGCGAGCACATCGCCGACGCAGGCATCACCCTCCTCGCCACGCGCGGCGTCCGCGCACTCACACACCGCGCCATTGACGAGGAACTCGGCCTGGCTACCGGGTCAACCTCGTACTACGCACGGACCAAACACGATCTCCTCAACCTCATCGTGCAGCGCCTGGCCACACGCACCGTTGCCGATGCGGCCGCCTACGAGTTGCCCGCGAAGCCCACAACGGAAAGTGCCGCCTTCCTCATGGTGGGCGCACTCGACATGCTCATGCGGCGGGAGAACGACCACCGTGCCCGATTGCTACTCCTCATGGAATGCCACAATGACCCGGTGTTCAGCGAGGTCCTGGCAACCAGGCCACCCATCCGGCTCGACTTCACGGAGGCGGCGGCCGAACTCTTCCGGCGCCTCAACATCACAGACCCGGAACAGAACGCACGCGACGCCGTCGGTCTGCTCGACGGAATGCTCATGCAACGAATCATCCGCGGCGCACATCCCAACGAGCGGGCGATCTTCGAGGCCTATCTACGCGGGTTGGCCAAGGTTGAGTAATCCGAAACTGGACGGAGGCGTTTGGGCGGAGGCGTTTGGGGGGAGGCGTTCAGCTGGACGACGTGCTTGGTGGGAGATACTCACCTGGAGGTTCTTGGTGGGAGGTATTCGGAGGGATGCTCCTCATCGAGCAGCAACCCAAATGCCGCGAAAATCATAGGGTTCGTGCCCAAAACGTCCCAGATTCTTTCGCCATACACGTGAAAAGATCGGCGAATGCTAAGCATTCCGGAGACACTTCACACCCAATCTGATGCTGCCGTTCACAAGGCTGAAGGGCTGGCGGCACCCGGCAGATTCCTTATCTCGGGAATGCTAGCCGGAGCTTATATCGGTATCGGCGTGGTCCTCATGGTTAGCGTGGCCGGGCCCCTGGCCGCCAGCGGAGATGGATTGACGAAGCTGGTCTCCGGCGCGGTATTTGGCTGCGCACTCACCATGACGATCTTCGGAACCGTAGATTTAGCAACCTCCGCCATGATGCAGCTTCCCGTCGCGGTCTTTATGCGAGCGCTCAAGCTCTCGCGAGCAAGCGCCGCGCTGGGATTCATCTTCGTTGCCAACTTCATTGGTTCAGCGGTGTTCGCCGGCCTCATCGTTGCCTCCGGCGTGCTTCATTCCAACGCTCCGGCCGGTGCCATGATCGCGGATATGCTGGCAGCCAAGGCTCACGAAGGGCCCATTGAACTTTTTACCCGAGGCATCCTGTGCAACGTCCTCGTCTGCCTCGCGATCTTCATGGGCATGCGTGTCCAGAGCGAAGTCGCTCGAATCATCCTCACGTTCATTGCCATCACCCCGTTCGTCAGCTCCGGATTCGAACACGTCATCGCGAACATGACCACCTACGTGATTGGCTTCCTCACCTCAGACCCGAACGCCACTCTCATCGCCTTCGGCTCCAACATGTTCTGGGTGGGGCTGGGAAATCTGATGGGCGGTGGCGCCATCGTCGGCCTTGGATACTGGCTCATCGGTAACTCTCCGCGGGTACCAACAACGCAATCCGAGCTGTCCGGAACGCACGTGTAACTCCGGCAGAATCCGCGCCCGCAATACGGCCAGCAAGCGCCCGTAACACGACCAGCAAACGCCCGCAATACGGCCAATAAAGAGGACAAATCCGCCACATACTCCACGACAAGGGCCCCGCGTGGACCCTTCGTCCGTCTGGCAGATAGGGCCAGCGGGGTTAGCCTCTCATCAATCGAACCCAGTACCTGCTGCCCATCTCGTACATGCCAGCCGCAGTGGCAATGGGCACCGGCGATATCATCTCGCGTGAACTCAACAACACCGGTGCCGTCATGAGCATCCTTGCCGCGGCATTCATGAGCCTCGCGGTGGTCACCTACTGGTCGTGGATCGGGCTGGTGGGGTAAGAAAGCTACTTCTTCGCATCTCAGCGAAATTTGGTTGCATATAGAGCTCAGGGTGGTCGATTTTTGGGCCTGGTTGCGCTCTATATGCAACCAAATTTTCTAGTAGCTCCAGGAGAGTGTCAGCGCCTGCCTTCTTTGGGCTTCTTTCTGTATCTTCGGCGCCGAATCTCCACATCAAGATCCAACTGAGTCGCTTCCCATTCCCTACAGGGCGGTTTCTGGGGGTGGTTGCAACACTTTTTAGTGGTGTTGTTGGTTTGATAGTAGTTCGTTCCAGGCCTCGTTGGGGGTGCGCCATGCGAGGCGTTTACGGGGCCGGTTGTTGAGTTGCTCAGCGACGAGTTCGAGGTGGCCGGGTGGGTAGATCGATAGATCGGTTCCTTTGGGGAAGTAGTCGCGTAGGAGCCCGTTGGTGTTCTCATTGGCGCCGCGTTGCCAGGGGGAGTGTGGGTCAGCGAAATACACTTGCACACCGGTTTGGCTCGTGATCTGGTGGTGGGCTGCCATTTCCGATCCCTGGTCCCAGGTGATCGACTTGCACGCGATATCGTTCATGGCCTCGATCGTGGTGATGATGGCTTGTGCCACCACCGGGGCGGTGCGATTGGCAGGCAGATGTAGCAGGCATATTTTGGAGGTGGTGCGCTCGACCAGGGTCCCGATCTGACTGGCTGAGCCGGCCCCGATAATCAGATCGCCTTCCCAGTGCCCCGGGATAAGGCGTTCCTCGATCTCTTGGGGCCGGTCATGTATCGAAACATACTCTCCCAATGACTGGCCCCTGGCGGTGCGTCCTTGTTTCTTCCGACTCTCGCGCCCATGACGCAGGATTTTACCGTGCCGGATCGCGTCTTTGACCTCACGGGCGAGCCCGCCACGTGGCTGGACATAGATCGCTTGATAGATCGTCTCA
>RRZU011533266.1_pt1 | contig 14707 bp, 14 predicted proteins | sample 2165561 | NCBI WGS metagenome assembly RRZU01 (sample SAMN10456909, study PRJNA506462) | wastewater metagenome | isolation source: wastewater sludge | place: USA: Moscow, Idaho
ACAACCCAGACCTGTTCTGGCTGCGGGGTCATTCCCGCCAGCAGTCCGAAAGGTAGGACAGGTCTGCGAATGAGGCGATGGACTTGCTGCGACTGCGGCGCGGAACACCACCGCGACGTGAACGCTGCCCTGAACATCGCTGCGCGCGGACATGCGCGTCTCGCAGGAGGAATCCCCGTCCTTTAGGGCGGGGAGGATGTCAATTCAGCGCATCCCACAGCAGCTTGACCCCAGTCAGGAACATGCCCCACTGCACCAGCCGGTAGAACCAGCGCGGCGAGACATGCTTCGTCGCCTGGATGCCGAGCAGCACGCCGGCGGCAGCCACCGGCATCAGCGCCGCCGAGGTGGCGAGCTGCCCCCAGTCGAGCAGGCCCAGCAGCCCGTAGGGCACCCACTTGGCGGCATTGATCGCGGCGAAGAACACCGCCGAGGTGCCGGCATAGGCCAGCGGCGCCATGTGGCGCGGCAGCAGCGCCATCACGATCGGCGGGCCGCCGCTGTGCGCGATGAAGCTGGTGAAGCCGGAGGTCAGCGCCAGCGCGCCGCTGGCCGCCGCGCCGGGCGGTGCGGCATCGGCCTGCGGCGGGAACTTCAGGTTCCAGGCCAGGAAGATCAGCGTGACCAGACCGGTCAGGCCGCCCACCCACTGCGGCGACAGCACGCCGAAGCCGATCCAGCCCAGCACGATGCAGATCAGGCCGGCGGGCAGCAGCTGGCGCAGCACCGTCCAGTCCGCATGACGGCGCAGCGTCATCAGACCCATGAGGTCGGACAGGCACAGCAGCGGCAGCACCAGCGCGGCGGCCTGCGGCACGGTCACGCTCATCGCCAGCAGCGGCGTGGCCAGCGCGCCGATCCCGGAGGCGAAGCCGGACTTGGAGATGCCCACCAGCAGCGCGGCCGGCACCGCGACGGCGTAGAACGCCGGATCGGTGATCACAGGATGCGGCAGGCGTCGTCGAAGTCCAGGCGCGCGGCACGCGGGCGCAGGCCGGCCGGGTCGCCGTGGCCGAGGTTGCACACCAGCAGCGTCTTCACCGCGGTGCCGCCCCAGAAGGCGGCGTCCACGCCGGCGGCGTCGAAGCCGGCCATCGGGCCGCAGTCCAGGCCCAGCGAGCGCGCCGCCAGGAGGAAGTAGCCGGTCTGCAGCGTGGCATTGAAGCGCGCCATCTGCTCGACCTTGGCCGGCTGGCCCGCGAAGGCGGCGGCCGACACATGCGGCGCCAGCCGGCCCATCGTCGCGGGAAAGTCGAGGTCGGCGCCCAGCACCGCCACCACCGGCGCGGCGGCGGTCTTGGCGCGGTTGCCCTCGGCCATCAGCGGCAGCAACGTGGCGCGGGCCTCGGCCGAGACGATGAAGCGCACCCGCAGCGGGCCGCAGTTCATCGCCGTCGGCGCCCATTTCAGGCGCTCGTGCAGCTCGCGCAGCAGCTCGGGCGCGACCGGGCGGTCCTGCCAGGCGTTGTGGGTGCGTGCCGCCGAGAAGAGCTGAGCGGGGGTGAGCGTGATCGTTTCCGGCGAGGTCGTCATGGCGGGGCCGTCCGGCCCGCAGCCGGCAGCGACAGTGGAAAAAGGCCACAATTGTCGGATGTTTGCCCCCAGCCAGAACGACGTCCGGACATTCTTCTGCGAGGCCTGGCGCAAGTCGCGCGCCGGCGAGCCGCTCTCGCCGATCGAGACCCTCGCGTCGCAGTGGATCGAGCTCCACCCCGAATACCATGCCGATCTGGCCGACCTGCCCGCCGCGCTGGCCGCCGTCTACCAGGTCGAGGACGGCCGCACCAATCCCTTCCTGCACCTGTCGATGCACCTGAGCATCAGCGAGCAGGTCTCGATCGACCAGCCGCGCGGCATCCGCCAGGCGGTCGAGCTGCTGGCCGCGAAGCGCGGCGACCTGCACGCGGCGCAGCACGAGGTGATGGAGTGCCTGGGCGAGATGATCTGGGCCTCGCAGCGCAGCGGCCAGCCGCCCGACCCGCACGCCTACCTCGACGGCGTGCGCCGCCGCGCCACCGCCGACCGCGGCTGAAGCGGCAGATCGCCCCATGAGCGCCACCTCCCCCGCCGCCACCGCCTTGGCCCGCCCGGCCGACCTGATCATCGCCATCGCGCTGGCGCTGCTGCTGGGCCTGCAGCCGGTCTCGACCGATCTCTACCTGCCGGCGCTGCCCGGCATCAAGGCCGAACTGGGCGCCTCGATGGCCGCCACCCAGCAGACCATGGCCGCGCTGCTGCTGGCCTTCGGCTTCGGCCAGCTGGTCTGGGGGCCGGTGGCCGACCGCTTCGGCCGCCGGCCGGTGCTGCTGGTGTCGCTGTCGGCCTATCTGCTGTCCAGCCTGGCGGCGGCCACTGCGGCCGACATCCAGGCGCTGATCCTCACCCGCATCGTGCAGGGCGCGGCGATGTCGGGTGCGGTGGTGGTGGCCCGTGCGATGGTGCGCGACCTCTACCAGCCCAGCGAGGGCATGCGCATCATGTCGCTGGGCATGTCGGGGCTGGGGCTGATCGCGCTGTCCAGCCCGCTGCTGGGCGGTCTGGTGACCGGCTGGTTCGGCTGGCGCGCCAGCTTCGTGACGATTGCGCTGATCGTGCTGAGCGCGCTGCTCTTCGTCGCGCTGCGCCTGCCCGAGACGATCCGCGAGCGCAATCCACGCGCGCTGCAGCCGGGTCCGCTGCTGCAGGGCTGGGCGCGCATCCTGCGTCATCCGACCTTTCTCGGCTGGTCCGGGCTGACCGCGGCGACCTACGGCGGCCTGTTCCTGTTCCTGTCGGGCTCGTCCTTCGTCTACATGCAGGTGCTGGGCCTGAGCGCGACCCAGTACGGCCTGGCGCTGTGCAGCAGCTCGGTGGCCTATCTGGCCGGCACGGTGGTGTGCCGGCGCTGGCTGGTGCGCCACGGCCCGACCGGCGCGGTGCGCCGCGCGGCGCTGATCTCGCTGGCCGGCGGCCTGTCGATGGCCGCGCTGGCGCTGGCCGGCGTGCAGACGGTCTGGGCGGTGCTGCTGCCGCAGCTGGCCTACGCCTTCGGCCACGGCACGCACCAGCCCTGCGGGCAGGCCGGCGTGGTCGGCCCCTTCCCGCAGCAGGCCGGCATGGCCTCGGCGCTGTCGGGCTTCATCCTGGCGGCGACCGCCTTCCTGCTGGGCCAGTGGCTGGGCGGCGCGCTCGACGGCACGACCCGGCCGCTGGCCTGCGGCGTGGGCGCGGCCTCGGTGGCGGTGGCGCTGATCGGCTGGACGGCGGTGCAGCGCCACGGCCTGCCGACGGAGAAAAACGCATGAGCCCCACCCCGGTACTGGTGATCGCCGGGCCGACCGCCTCCGGCAAGACGGGCGCAGCGCTGGCGCTGGCGCGTGCGGCGCGCGCGCGCGGCCTGCCGCCGGTGGAGATCATCAGCGTCGACTCGGCGCTGGTCTACCGCGGCATGGACATCGGCACCGCCAAGCCCACGCCGGCCGAGCGGGCCGAGGCGCCGCACCATCTGATCGACCTGATCGAGCCGACCGCTGCCTATTCGGCCGCCGAGTTCGTCGCCGACACGCGCCGGCTGATCGGCGAGATCCGCGCACGCGGCGCCGAGCCGGTGCTCGCCGGCGGCACGATGCTCTATCTGAAGGCGCTGTTCGACGGCCTGGACACGCTGCCGCCGGCCGACGCCACGCTGCGCGCCGAGCTCGATGCGCAGGCCGCGCAGATCGGCTGGCCGGCGATGCACGCGGAGCTGGCGCGCATCGACCCGGTCACCGCCGCGCGGCTGGCCCCGAACGACGCGCAGCGCATCCAGCGCGCGCTGGAGGTCTGGCGCCTGAGCGGCCAGCCGCTGTCGGCCTGGCACACCGGCCGCTTCGACCGCGCGCGGCTGGCCGAGGCGGCCCGGCCCGACGAGTTCCGGCTGCTGTCGCTGGAGCCGCAGGAGCGCGCCTGGCTGCACGCGCGCATCGCGCATCGCTTCGAGGTCATGCTGGCCGAGGGCTTCGTGCCTGAAGTCGAGCGGCTGCGTGCGCGCGGCGACCTCGATCCGGGCCTGCCGTCGATGCGCTGCGTCGGCTACCGCCAGGCCTGGGAAGCGCTCGACGGCCTGTGGCCGGCCGACGAGCTGGCCGAGCGCGGCATCGCCGCGACCCGCCAGCTCGCCAAGCGCCAGCTCACCTGGCTGCGCGGCATGCCGCAGCGCGAGGTCATCGCCGCCGACGGGCCCGACCCGGTCGGCGCGGTGCTGGCGCGCGGCCTGCCGCTGCTCGAGGCGCGGGCGCGATGACGCCGGCACCGCTGCTGCGCCTGCAGGGCCTGGGCAAGGCCTATCGCGACACGCCGGTCTTCGAGGCGGTCAGCCTGGAGATGGCGCCAGGCGAGGTGGTGGCGCTGGTGGGCGACTCCGGCGTGGGCAAATCCACGCTGCTGAACTGCATCGCCGGGCTGGACCGCGCCGACCGCGGCCAGGTCGAGATCGCCGGCCGCGAGGTGCAGGCGCTCGACGATCACGCCGCCGCGCTGCTGCGCCGCGAGGCGCTGGGCTTCGTCTTCCAGGCCTTCCATGTGCTGCCGCATCTGAGCGTGGCCGACAACATCGCGCTGCCGCTGCTGCTGCTGGGCTGGCGCGAACGCGCGGCCATCGACACCCGCGTGGCCGAGCTGCTGGCCGAGGTCGATCTGGCCGGGCTGGGCCCGCGCCGCCCGCGCGAGCTCTCCGGCGGCCAGCTCCAGCGGGTGGCGATCGCACGCGCGCTGGTGCACCGCCCGGCGCTGATCCTGGCCGACGAGCCCACCGGCAATCTCGATCCGCGCACCGCGCAGCGGGTGCTCGACCTGCTGGTCGGCCAGGCGCGGCGCCACCGGGCCGGCTGTCTGATCGTCACCCACTCGGAGAGCGCCGCCGCGCAGGCCGACCGGCGGCTGCGGCTGCGCGCCGACGGCATCGAGGCGCTGCGATGATCCCTGCCGAGCGGTCCGCGACCTCAGCCGCCGAGCGACAGCGGCAGGGTGTGCACCCGGTCGCGGCCGGCACGCTTGGCGTCGTAGAGCGCCTGGTCGGTGGCACGGATCAGCGCATCCAGCGTCGGCGTGGCCGCGCTCATCGCCACCACCCCGAGGCTGATGGTCACCGGCACCTGCAGCGGATGCTGCGGATCGCGCAGCCCGGCCTGCACCGCCTGGCGCATGCGCTCGGCCAGCCGCACCGCCTCGCGCTGGCCGGTCTCGGGCAGCAGCACGATGAACTCCTCGCCGCCGAAGCGCGCCAGCAGATCGGTGCGCCGCAGCGTCGCCGCGCAGGTCTGCGCGATCTCGACCAGCAGCCGGTCGCCGGTCTGGTGGCCGTGCTCGTCATTGACACGCTTGAAATGATCGACATCGATCAGCACCAGCGCCAGCGCACGGCCATGCCGGGTGGCACGCTCGAACTCCAGCGCGGCCTGGGTCATGAACCAGCGGCGGTTGCGCACGCCGGTCAGCGCATCGGTCAGCGCCAGCTGCTCGGCACGGCTGCGCGCCTGGTCGAGCGCGACGATCAGCCTCAGCGTGATGCCTGCGCCCAGCCCGGCGATCGGCACCGGCAGCAGCGTGGCCAGCAGCAGCGAGCGGGTGCTCAGCGGCCAGCCCGCCAGCAGATGCCACAGCACATCGAGCAGCACCGACAGCAGCACGCTGGAGCCGACGATGGCCAGCGTGGCCTGCCTCACCCCGATCCGGTGCACCCAGTCGGCCAGCCGGTCCATCCACGGACCGAAGCCGGTCGGCAGGCGCTGCGCCGCCTCGACCGGTTCACCCACCGCCGCCGGATTGGCCAAGTTTGCCGGATGGGTTTCGGGATCGTTCATGTTCTTGGATTGAATCTGGAACGTGGATCAGGTACTGCAACGGATTGTGCGCTCAAATCTGCTCACAAACGGTACCGAACCGTTGCAATGCAGACACGTCTGTGACGACCTCGCCTGCCTCGCCCCCCCTCGTGCGCCCGAGTCGCCCGGCCGGCGCCCTGCCGCTGCTGCTGACGCTGATCGCGCAGGAGATGCGCCACCATCCCGGCCGGGTCGCGGTGGCGCTGCTGGCCGTCGCGCTGGGCGTGGCGCTGGCCTTTGCGGTGCACTTGATCAATGCCTCGGCGCTGGCCGAATTCGGCCAGGCGGTGCGCACCGTCAACGGCCAGCCGGATCTGGAGCTGCGCCCGGCCGGCGCCCGGCAGCTCGACGAGGCGCTGTATGCGCAGGTCGCGGCACGGCCGGAGGTGGCGCTGGCCAGCCCGGTGATCGAGATCGACACGGTCGCGCTGGACGCGGGCGGACGCAAGCGCGGCCTGCGGGTGATCGGCCAGGACATGCTGGTGGCCGCGTCGCTGGCGCCGGCGCTGCTGCCCCGGGCCGATCCGGCGCTGCGCGAGGCCTCGGGTGACGCGCCCCGGCTGGCGGCGCTCGATCCGGACCGTGTCTTCCTGAACCCGGCGGCGCAGCGCCTGTTCGGCGTGGCCCCGGGGGGGGCGCTGCGGGTGCAGAGCGGCGGCCGGCTGGTGGCGCTGACGGTCGGCGGCTCGGTGGCGGCCGACACCGCGCCGCTGGCGGTGATCGACATCGCCGGCGCACAGGCGCATTTCGACCGGCTCGGCCAGCTCGGCCGCATCGACCTGCGCCTGGTGCCCGGCGCCGACCGTGCAGCGCTGCTGGCCGCGCTCGGCCCCGGCGTGCGCGCGGCCGCGCCGGACGAGGCGGCGCAGCGGGTCTCCAATCTGTCCCAGGCCTACCGGGTCAATCTGACGGTGCTGGCACTGGTGGCGCTGTTCACCGGCGCCTTCCTGGTGTTCTCGGTGCAGTCGCAGGCGGTGGCCAAGCGGGTGCCGCAGCTCGCGCTGCTGGGCGTGATCGGCATGACCGGCCGCGAACGGCTGGCGCTGGTGCTGCTGGAGTCGGCGCTGCTGGGCGGCGCGGGCGCGCTGATCGGCCTGGCGCTGGGCGCCGGTCTGGCGCTGCTGGCGCTGCAGGTGCTGGGTGGCGATCTGGGCAGCGGCCTGCTGGGCGGCGGTGCGCCGGCGCTGCAGTGGTCCGGCCGCGCGGCAGCGGTCTATGGCGGCCTGGGCCTGCTGGCGGCGCTGGCCGGCGGCTGGCAGCCGGCGCAGGTGGCCGCCCGGCTGGCCCCGGCCCAGAGCCTCAAGGGCCTGGGCGGCGAGGATCTGCAGGCGCGCCGGCCCTGGCTGGGCCCGCTGCTGCTGGCGCTGGGCGTGGCGCTGGCCTTTGCGCCGCCCTGGCAGGGCCTGCCGCTGGGCGCCTATGCGGCGGTGGCGCTGCTGCTGGTGGGCGGCATCGTCACCGTGCCGCTGCTGGTGGGCGGGGTGCTGGGCCGCCGGCCCGGTGCGCGCCAGCCGATCCTGCTGCTGGCGCTCGAGCGCGCCCGCGACCAGCGCGACAGCGCCACCATCACGGTGGCCGGCGTGGTCGCCAGCCTGGCGCTGTCGGTGGCGCTGACGGTGATGGTGGCGAGCTTCCGCGACTCGGTCACCGGCTGGCTCGACGAGGTGCTGCCGGCCGACCTGTACGCGCGCACCGCCGCCACCGTCGCCCAGGCCGACGGCGCCTATCTGGAGCCGGACTTCGTGCGGGCCGCCGCCGCCCTGCCCGGCGTGGCGCGGGTGCAGGCGCAGCGCATCGTGGCGGTCGATCTGGATCCGGCGCGGCCGCCGCTGGCGCTGATCGCCCGCGAGATCGGCGACGCGCGGCGCACGCTGCCGCTGGTGGGCGAGCCGACCGAGCCGGCCGGCGACGGCCGCCCCGAGATCTGGGCCAGCGAAGGTGCGGTCGCGCTGCATGGCCTGGCGCCGGGCCGGGTGCTGGCGCTGCCGCTGCCCGACGGCCGCCGCATCGAGGTGCGGGTGCGCGGCATCTGGCGCGACTACGCGCGCCAGAGCGGCGCGCTGGCGATCGAGCGCGACACCTGGCAGCGCCTGAGCGGCGACCGGCGGGTCAACGATCTGGCGCTGTGGCTGGCGCCGGGCACCGATCCGGGCGCGGTGCAGGCCGGCCTGCGCGCGCTGGCGGCCGATGCGGCGCTGCTGGAGATCGCCACGCCGGCGCAGATCCGCGCCACCTCGCTGGCGATCTTCGACCGCAGCTTCGCGGTGACCTACTGGCTGCAGGCGGTGGCGATCGTCATCGGGCTGTTCGGCATCGCGGCGAGCTTCTCGTCGCAGGTGCTGGCGCGCCGGCGCGAGTTCGGCGCGCTGCAGCATCTGGGCATGGCGCGCCGCCAGGTGCTGGCGCTGGTCTGCGCCGAAGGGGCGGTGTGGACCGGCTTCGGCGCGCTGCTCGGGCTGGCGCTGGGGCTGGCGGTCAGCGTGGTGCTGGTGCATGTGGTCAACCCGCAGAGCTTTCACTGGACGATGGAGATGGCCCTGCCCTGGGGCCGGCTGGCCGCGCTGGTCGCGGCGGTGCTGGCCGCCGGCACGCTGACCGCCTGGATCGCCGGCCGGGCCGCCGCATCGCGCGAGATGGCGCTGGCCGTCAAGGAGGACTGGTGATGACACCGATCCCGCAGCCCCCGCCGCGGCCAGGACGGCTTTCACGCCGCACGCTGCTGCGCGCCGCCCTGCTGACCGCGCCGCTGCCGGCCGTCGCGGCCGCCACCGCCGCCGCGGGCGTGCGCCCGCGCGCGCTGGTCTTTCCGGCCGACTTCGGCGCCCATCCCGACACCCGCACCGAATGGTGGTACGCCACCGGCTGGCTGGCCGACCCGGCCCGGCCCGGCGAGCCCACCCACGGCTTCCAGGTGACGTTCTTCCGCTCGCGCACCGCGCTGGCGCAGCGCCAGCCGCCGCATCCGAGCGCATTTGCCGCGCGGCAGCTGATCTTCGCCCATGCCGCGCTGACCGATCTGGGGGCGCGGCGCCAGCATCACGACCAGCGCATCGCGCGCGAGGGCTTCGGCCGCGCCGGCGCCGCCCTCGGCGACACCCGCGCCACGCTCGGCGACTGGCATCTGGCCCGCGAAGCCGGCGCGGACAGCGACACCAGTCTGTACCGAGCCCGGGTCGGCTCGGCCGCGCTGGGCGGCACGCTGACGCTGGTGCTGCGCACGACGCAGCCACTGCTGCTGCAGGGCAGCGCCGGCTTCTCCCGCAAGGGCCCGGACCCGGAGCAGGCCAGCCACTACTACAGCCAGCCGCAGCTGGCGGTCGAGGCGCGCTGGCAGCCCGAGGGCGCTGCGGCCGCCGCACGCACGCTGGCCGGCCGCGGCTGGCTCGACCATGAGTGGAGCGAAACGCTGCTGCACCCGCAGGCGGTCGGCTGGGACTGGATCGGCATGAACCTGGACGACGGCAGCGCGCTGACCGCCTTCCGGCTGCGCCGCGCCGACGGCAGCACGCTGTGGGCCGGCGGCTCCTGGCGCCGCGCCGGCCAGACGCCGCCGCAGGCCCGGGCCTTCGGCCCGGACGAGGTGCGCTTCACGCCCGGCCGCCACTGGAGCAGCGCGGCCACCGGCGCACGCTATCCGGTCGAATGGCAGGTCGAGACGCCGGCCGGACGCTGGACGGTGCAGGCCCTGCTCGACGCGCAGGAACTCGACAGCCGCGGCAGCACCGGCACCGTCTACTGGGAAGGCCTGAGCGCGCTGATCGGGCCCGACGGCCGCCGCGCCGGGCTGGGCTACCTCGAGATGACCGGCTATGCCGGCCGGCTGGCGCTGTAGGCTGCCCCGACCTCCCCACTGGATTGCACACGATTGCGCACGATGTCCGCACCCGCACGATGAGCCCGCCTCGACCTGATCGCCCTGCCGCCCCCACCGCCCGCCCGCTGGCGGCGCTGCGCCCCTTCTTCGCCCCCTACCGCCCGCAGATCCTGCTGGCGGCGATCTTCCTGCTGCTGGCCGCGGCCAGCACGCTGCTGCTGCCCTTCGCGCTGGGCACGCTGGTCGACCGCGGCCTGGTCGCGGCCGATCCCGGCGACCGCATCATGGCGCTGCGCGAGCATTTCCTGGCGCTGTTCGCGGTCGGGGCGGCGATCGGGGTGTTCTCGGCGGCGCGCTACTACATGGTGAGCTGGCTGGGCGAGCGCATCACCGCCGACCTGCGCTCGGCCATCTACGCGCATGTCATCCATCAGAGTCCGGCCTTCTTCGAGACCACCCGCGGCGGCGAGGTGCTGTCGCGGCTGACCACCGACACCACGCTGGTGCAGACGGTGGTGGGCTCGAGCCTGTCGATGGGTCTGCGCCATCTGGTCACCGGCCTGGGCGCGCTGACCGTGCTGGTGCTGACCAATCCGGGCGTGATGCTGCCGGTGCTGGGCGTGCTGATGCTGGTGGTGCTGCCCACGCTGCTGGTGGGGCGGCGGGTGCGCCGGCTCAGCCGCGCCAGCCAGGACCGGGTGGCCGACACCAGCGCGATCGCCGCCGAGGTGATCGCCGCCATCCCGGTGGTGCAGGCCTTCGGCCAGGAGGGACGCGAGGCCCGGCGCTACCGCGACGCGGCCGAGGCGGCCTTCGAGACCGCCGGGCGGCGCTCGCGCATGCGGGCGCTGATGATGGCCTTCATGATGACCGCCACCTTCGGCGCGGTGCTGTGGGGCCTGCACCAGGGCACCGGCGCGGTGCTGCGCGGCGAGCTCTCGGCCGGGCATCTGGGCCAGACCGTGGTCTATGTGGCGCTGCTGGTGGGCAGCGTGGCGGTGCTGTCGGAGGTCTGGGGCGACCTGCTGCGCGCCGCCGGCGCCACCGAGCGCCTGATGGAGCTGCGGGCCGAGCGCTCGCCGGTGCAGGACCCGCCCGCGCCGCGCCGGCTGCCGCCGGCGGCCGGCGGCGCGGCGCTGAGCCTGCGCGGCGTGGTCTTCCACTACCCGTCGCGGCCCGACCGCGCCGCGCTGGCCGGCATCGACCTGGAGATCCGCCCCGGCGAGACGATCGCGCTGGTGGGCCCGAGCGGTGCGGGCAAGACCACGCTGCTGCAGCTGCTGCTGCGCTTCCATGATGTCGATGCCGGCGCGGTCGAGATCGACGGCGTCGACGTGCGCGATCTGGCGCTGGCCGAGCTGCGCGCGCGCATCGGCCTGGTGCCGCAGGACAGCACGATCTTCTCGGCCGACGCGATGGAGAACATCCGCTACGGCCGCCCCGATGCCAGCGACGAGGCGGTCTTCGCCGCCGCGCGCGCCGCACAGGCCGACGGTTTCATCCGCGCGCTGCCCGAGGGCTACCGCACCTTCCTGGGCGAGCGCGGCGTGCGGCTGTCGGGCGGCCAGCGTCAGCGCATCAGCATCGCCCGCGCCATCCTGGCCGACGCGCCGCTGCTGCTGCTCGACGAGGCCACCAGCGCGCTGGACGCCGAAAGCGAGCGTCTGGTGCAGAGCGCGCTGGACGCCGCCATGAAGAACCGCACGACGCTGGTGATCGCGCACCGGCTCGCGACGGTACAGCGTGCCGACCGGATCATCGTGCTGGACAATGGCATGATTGCCGAACAGGGGCGGCACGCCGAACTGGTCCTGCGCGGAGGACTCTATGCCCGGCTGGCCGCCATGCAATTCCAATCCAGCGCCACGACATGACGACACCCACCCAGCGAGGATCGATCGACGACCGCAAGGAGCCGCGCTACCAGGTCAACTGGCGCGCCCGCATGACCCTGCCCGACGGGCAAGTGCTTGATGTGCGCGTGCAGGACATCTCGCAGAGCGGCGTGGGCATGCTCAGCGATGTGCCCGTTCAAGGCAACACGGTCATGAACGTGGTGATGGGCGTGCCTGACCCGGACAACCTGGCTCGGGTGATGGGCGTGCCGGTGCAGGTCCACATGGCCTATGTGGTGCTGAACAACCACGACTTCCGCGTCGGCGGCAAGTGGGTCAACCTGCAGCCGGCAGCACGCGACCTGCTGCAGGCCTGGATCCGGCGCCTGAGCTTCCAGGACTGAAGGCGGCCGGAGCGCGGGCCGGCCGACCGGGCCGGTGCATGACAGAATCGCGGGCCTTTTCCTGTCCGCTGTCCTGCCCTTGCCCCCGATGAGCCCGTCCACCGATTCCCGCCCCGTCCGCACCCCGTACGAGGACTTCCTGCGCCATGTGCAGCAGCACGGCACGCCCAAGTCCGACCGCACCGGCACCGGCACCCTGAGCGTCTTCGGCCACCAGATGCGCTTCGACCTGCGCGAGGGCTTCCCGCTGATCACGACGAAGAAGGTGCACTTCCGCTCGGTGGCGCTGGAGCTGCTGTGGTTCCTGCGCGGCGACTCGAACGTGAAGTGGCTGCAGGAACGCGGCTGCACCATCTGGGACGAATGGGCCGACGACAGCGGCGACCTCGGCCCCGTCTACGGCGTGCAGTGGCGCTCGTGGCCGGCGCCGGACGGCCGCCACATCGACCAGATCGCCCAGGTCGTCGAGCAGCTGCGCAGCAACCCGGACTCGCGCCGCATCCTGGTCAGCGCCTGGAACGTCGCCGATCTCGACCGCATGGCGCTGATGCCCTGCCACGCGCTGTTCCAGTTCTATGTCGCCGAGGGCCGGCTGAGCTGCCAGCTCTACCAGCGATCGGCCGACCTGTTCCTGGGCGTGCCCTTCAACATCGCCAGCTACGCGCTGCTGACCCACATGGTGGCGCAGCAGTGCGACCTGGAGGTGGGCGACTTCATCTGGACCGGCGGCGACTGCCATATCTACAGCAACCACACCGAGCAGGTGCAAACGCAGCTGGCGCGCACGCCCTACCCCTACCCCACGCTGCACATCAAGCGCCGGCCCGACAGCATCTTTGACTACCAGTTCGAAGACTTCGAGGTTGTCGGCTACGAGCACCACCCGGCCATCAAGGCCCCCGTGGCGGTGTGAAGTGAAGCACCCCCCTGAGTCGCCTTTGGCGCCTTCCCCCCGCTCTCGCAGCGCTGCGCGCCGCGAGCAGGGGGACGCCGCCAGCGCGGCGGGGCGACCCTTGCGCGGCGGCACTGGACTGCGGCGCGCCGGTTTCTTACGCAGCCGATACAGCGTTTGATGAATGGACAACCACATGGACATCGCTCTCATCTACGCGCGCGCCGCCAATGGAGTCATCGGCAAGGACGGCACCATGCCCTGGCACTTGCCGGAAGACCTGGCGCATTTCAAACGCCTCACGCTGGGCTGCCCGGTCATCATGGGGCGCAAGACCTGGGACTCGCTGCCCGAGCGCTTTCGCCCCCTGCCGGGGCGCATCAACATCGTCATCACGCGCCAGCCCGATTGGCATCAAGATGGCGTGCAGCGCGCATCCAGCCTGCGCGAGGCGCTACAGTTTTGTGCCTCTTCTGAAACCGTGTGGGTGATGGGCGGCGCGCAAATCTACGCCCAGGCCCTGCCACTGGCCCAGCGCATCGAAGTCACCGAAATTGCGCAAAACGTGGACGGCGATGCTTACGCGCCCGTGCTCGGCCCCGAATGGACCGAAGCCGCACGCGAGGACCACACCAGCGCCAGCGGGGTGCCGTTCAGCTTTGTACGCTACGTGCGCGCCGCCTGACAGCGCAGCACCTTCAACACCAATCACTCATTTATTGATAGCTAATAGCGCTTAATGGATAAGGGCTAAAGGCCAAAAACCATGCAAATTGCCACCTGGAACGTGAATTCTCTGTCGGTGCGCCTGCCCCAGGTGCTGGCCTGGCTGGCCGCCAACCCGGTGGACGCGCTGTGCCTGCAAGAGCTCAAGCTCACCGACGACAAATTTCCGCACGATGCGCTCCAGGCCGCGGGCTATGAAGCGGCCGCCTTCGGGCAAAAAACCTACAACGGCGTTGCGATTTTGAGCCGCCACCCGCTGCGCGATGTGGTGCGCAACATTCCGGGCTTTGGGGACGAGCAGGCCCGCGTGATCGCTGCCACGCTGGACACCCCCACAGGCCCGCTGCGGTTGATCAATGGCTATTTTGTGAACGGACAGGAGCCGGGCTCCGAAAAGTTTGCCTACAAGATGCGCTGGCTGCAGGCACTGCAGGACATGGTGCGCGCCGAAATGACAGCGCATCCGCGCCTGGTATTGGTGGGTGACTTCAACGTGGCGCCGCAAGACCGCGACTCTTACGACCCCGTGGGTCTGCGCGAAACCATTCACCACACCACTGAAGAGCGGGCGCACTTCCAGGCCCTGCTGGCGCTGGGGCTGACAGATGCCTACCGCATGTTCGAGCAGCCCGAAAAAAGCTATTCGTGGTGGGACTACCGGATGCTGGGCTTTCAGAAAAACCGGGGCCTGCGCATCGACCACATTCTGGTGAGTGAGGCCTTGCGCGGCTCGGTGAGCGCCTGCACCATCGACCGCGCCCCACGCAAAAACCCCCAGCCCAGTGACCACGCTCCGGTAGTGGTGACATTGGGCTGAGGGCTCAGGGGCAGGAAACGGGCAGGAAGCCCGCTTGCTGCAATGCAGGCCGACGCGCCGGGCACCGATGCCTCGCGGCATCGGCGGTTTGCTTAGCGCGATGCAGCGACGAAGCGGTCGCGCAGTGCCCGAATTTCGTCGTGGTTGCGCTGGGCGCCCTGGGCCTGGCGCTCGATCAGTGCGCGTACGTCAGCAGGCAGGCTGTCGTGCTTGAGCGCCTTGCGGTAACGGGCCACTGCCGCGTCCTCCCCGCGCTCGCATTCTTCCAGCACCGCCAGATCGTCCTTGCGGGTCAGGGCACTGCGCACCGACACCCAGCCACGGTGCAGCGCCCCGGCGACAGTGCCGCCGTCGTCAGGCTTGCCGCCGCGCGCGCGAA
>RRZU011725736.1_pt1 | contig 14706 bp, 16 predicted proteins | sample 2165561 | NCBI WGS metagenome assembly RRZU01 (sample SAMN10456909, study PRJNA506462) | wastewater metagenome | isolation source: wastewater sludge | place: USA: Moscow, Idaho
GAGATCAGCGCGGCGAGCAGCACGAACAGGCTGGACACCCACAGACAGGCCTCCAGCCCCCAGACCTGGAACACCCAGCCCGACAGCAGGGTGCCGAGCAGCCGGCCGAGGGCGTTGGACATGTAGTAGAAGCCCACGTCCAGCGACACGCCGTCCTCCTTGGCATAGCTGACGATCAGATAGCTGTGCAGCGAGGAGTTGATCGCGAACAGCGCACCGAACAGCAGCAGGCCGCCGATCAGCACCGTCTGCGCCGGCAGCTCGCTGCCCAGGCCCAGGGCGATGGCGGCCGGCAGCCCGGCCAGCAGCGTGGCCCAGACGAACGCGGCGCGACCGTCCGGCACCTGGCCGCGGCGCTTGCCGGTGAGGTACGGGGCGAGCGACTGGACGATGCCGTAGCCGATCACCCAGACGGCGAGAAAGCCGCCGACCTGCCAGAAGTCCCAGCCGAAACTGGCCGACAGGTACACCGGCAGCGCCACCACGAACCACACGTCGCGGGCGCCGAACAGGAACAGCCGGGCGGCGGACAGCAGGTTGATCGCCCGGCTCTTCGACAGCAGGTCGCGGAACTTCGGCTTGCTCTTCGCCTTGCCCAGATCCTTCTTCAGCAGACACACGCTGGCCAGCCAGACCACTGCCAGCACGCCGGCCATCGCCAGTACCGCGCCGGCGAAGCCCAGCGTGGTCAGCAGCGCGCCGCCGAGGAAGAAACCGACGCCTTTGAGCGCGTTCTTCGAGCCGGTCAGCAGCGCCACCCAGCGGTACAGGGTGCCCTGCTGGCCGTCGGCGACCAGCAGCTTGATCGAGCTCTTGGCGCTCATCTTGTTGAGGTCCTTGGCGATGCCGGACAGCGCCTGCGCCGCCATCACCCAGGGAACCGTGAGCAGGGCCGCCGGCACCGTGAGCATCAGCAGCGCCGCCACCTGCAGGCCGAGGCCGATGTTCATGGTGCGGTTCAACCCCAGCCGCGCACCCAGCCAGCCGCCGACCAGGTTGGTGACCACGCCGAAGATCTCGTAGAGCAGGAACAGCGCGGCGATCGAGAGCGGGCTGTAACCGAGGCCGTGGAAGTGCAGCACCACCAGCATGCGCAGCGCGCCGTCGGTGAGGGTGAAGGCCCAGTAGTTGCCGGTGACCAGCAGGTACTGGCGGATTTCGGGAGAGAGACGGGACAGGGCGTGCATGAGGGGAGCCTGGTGCGAAGAAATCGTAGGGTGGGTCAGCCGCGCAGCGGCGTAACCCGCCAGGGATGCCGCAGGCATCCTTGTGGCCTCCGGCCGATTGGTGGGTTACGGCCTGCGGCCTAACCCACCCTGCACAAGCCTGTCGATCAACCGGCCAGACCGACCTTGCGCGCCAGCTCGACGGTGCGGTTGGCGTAGCCCCACTCGTTGTCGTACCAGGCGTAGACCTTCACCTGGGTGCCGTTGACCACCAGGGTCGACAGCGCATCGACGATCGACGAGCGCGGGTCGGTGCGATAGTCGATCGACACCAGCGGACGCTCTTCATAGCCGAGGATGCCCGCGAGCGGGCCGGCGGCGGCGGCCTTGAGCAGCGCGTTGACCTCCTCGGCGCTGGTGGCGCGCTCGACCTCGAACACGCAGTCGGTCAGCGAGGCGTTGGCCAGCGGCACGCGCACCGCATGGCCGTTCAGCTTGCCGCGCAGCGCGGGGAAGATCTCGGCGATGGCGGTGGCCGAGCCGGTGGTGGTGGGGATCAGGCTCATCCCCGAGGCGCGGGCGCGACGCAGATCCTTGTGCGGCTGGTCGAGAATGCTCTGGGTATTGGTCAGGTCGTGGATGGTGGTGATCGAGCCGTGACGGATGCCGAGGGCCTCGTGGATCACCTTGACCACCGGGGCCAGGCAGTTGGTGGTGCAGGAAGCGGCGGTGACGATGCGGTGCTGCGCCGGGTCGAACAGCCCGTCGTTGACGCCCATCACCACGTTCAGCGCGCCCGCCTCCTTGACCGGCGCGCTGACCACCACGCGCTTGACGCCCTGCTCCAGATAGCCCTGCAGCACGGCGACGGTCTTCATCTTGCCGCTGGCCTCGATCACCAGGTCGCAGCCCGACCAGTCGGTATCGGCGATGGCCTTGTTGGCGGTGACCCGGATGCGCCGGCCGTCGATCACCACGCAGTCGCCGTCGCTACCCGCCTCATGGGACCAGCGGCCGTGCACCGAGTCGAAGTTGAGCAGATGGGCGTGGGTCGCCGCGTCGCCGGCCGGGTCGTTGATCTGCACGAACTCCAGCTCCGGCCAGCCCCAGGCCGCGCGCAGGGCCAGACGTCCGATGCGGCCGAAACCGTTGATGCCTACCTTGAGGGTCATGCTCTTGCTCTCTCTCTTCCGGTGAATATTCTTCGAGGGTCAGATGGTGCGCAGGTTGACGCGGCGGGACAGCTCTTCGGCCGACTCCTTGCGTTCGGAGTAGCGGTCGACCAGGTAGTCGGTGCGCCCGCGCAGCAGCAGGGTGAACTTGACCAGTTCCTCCATCACGTCGACCACCCGGTCGTAGTAGGCGGAGGGCTTCATGCGCCCGGCCTCGTCGAATTCGAGGAAGGCCTTGGCCACCGAGGACTGGTTGGGGATGGTGAACATGCGCATCCAGCGGCCGAGGACGCGCATCTGGTTGACCGCGTTGAACGACTGCGAGCCACCGCAGACCTGCATCAGCGCCAGGGTCTTGCCCTGGGTCGGGCGGATCGCGCCCATGGTCAGCGGGATCCAGTCGATCTGCGCCTTGAACACCGCGCTCATCGCGCCATGGCGCTCCGGCGAGCACCACACCTGGCCTTCCGACCAGAGCACCAGCTCGCGCAGCTCCTGCACCTTGGGATGCTCCTCCGGCGCGTCGTCCGGCAGCGGCAGGCCGGAGGGGTCGAAGATCCGCGCCTCGGCGCCGAAGCGCTGGAGCAAACGCGCGGCCTCCTGCACCAGCAGGCGGCTGTAGGAGCGCTCGCGGTTGGAGCCGTAGAGCAGCAGGATGCGCGGCGGGTGTTCCGGCTGGGCCGGCAGGCCGAGCCTGTCCGGATCGGGCAGCTCGAGCAGTTCGGGAACGATGTTGGGCAGGTCGTCGTGCATGGGAAGCCTCGTTTCGGACAGTTCAGCAGCAGGCGGCACTGCGCGCGGGGCGCTCGCCCATCTCGGCCAGGCGGCGGGTCTGCGGGGCCAGCCAGTGACGGTTGGAGTCGAGCATCAGGCGCAGCAGCTCGTGCACCCAGTCCGGCAGGTCGGGATGCAGGCGGTAATACACCCACTGGCCCTGGCGGCGGTCGGCGAGCAGGCCGCAGGCCCTGAGCTGGGCCAGATGGCGGGAAATCTTCGGCTGGCTCTCGCCCAGGGCGCAGACCAGCTCGCAGACGCACAGCTCGCCCTCGCGAGCGATCAGCAGGACGAGACGCGCGCGGGTCTCGTCGGCCAGGCTCTTGCAGAGCAACGGCGGGGTCAGGTGTTCGGCCATCGACGGCGCTCCCGGCAGGTATGGGAAACAGAACATATGCCAAATCGAATATTCGGTAAAGCCGCCATACCCTTCGCTTCAAGCAGATCAAAGCTAGCGAAAGATTGCCTCACCGCACTGAACATGCACTTTTTCATATGTTATGGTGCCACGACATTCAACCCGCCATCGATGACCGTTCGATGACACCCCGCCCGGAGTCGCCCATGTCCGCATCCCCCAGCGCCGTCGATGTCCTGGTCATCGGCGGCGGCCAGTCCGCCCTGGCCACCGCCTGGTGCCTGAAACGCAGCGGCCTGTCGTTCCTGCTGCTCGACGAGCAGGCCACGCCGGGCGGCGCCTGGCTGCACGGCTGGGACTCGCTGCGCCTGTTCTCCCCGGCCACCTGGAGTTCGATCCCCGGCTGGCCGATGCCGGCCAGTGCGGGCACCTATCCGACCCGCGCCGAGGTCATCGACTACCTGAGCCGCTACGAGGCGCGCTACCAGCTGCCGGTGCTGCGCCCGGTGCATGTCGACGCCGTCGAGCGCGACGGCGACCACCTGCGGGTGCGCGCCGGCGAGCGCCAGTGGCGCGCGCGCGCGGTGGTCAGCGCCACCGGCACCTGGAGCAACCCGTACATCCCCGACTATCCCGGCCGCAGCGAGTTCGCCGGGATGCAGCTGCACTCGGCGCACTACGTCGACCCGGCACCCTTCGCCGACCAGCGGGTGATGATCGTCGGCGGCGGCAACTCGGGGGCGCAGATCCTCGCCGAGGTGTCGCAGGTCGCCGAGACCCTGTGGATCACTCCCGAGCCGCCGCTGTTCCTCGCCGACGAGGTCGACGGCCGTGTGCTGTTCGAGCGCGCCACCGAACGCTGGAAGGCGCAGCAGGAGGGCCGCCGCATCGAGCAGCCGGTGGGCGGGCTGGGGGATATCGTCATGGTCGAGCCGGTGCGCGAGGCGCGCAGTCGCGGCGTGCTGGTCAGCGAGCGGCCGTTCGCGCGCTTCACCGAGCATGGCGTGGAATGGGCCGACGGCCGCCACGCCGAGGTCGATGCGGTGATCTGGTGTACCGGCTTCCGCCCGGCGCTGGATCACCTGCAGCCGCTGGGCGTGGTCGAGGCCGACGGCAAGGTGGCGGTCGAAGGCACCCGCGCGCTGCGGCAGCCCAACCTGTGGCTGGTCGGCTATGGCGAGTGGACCGGCGCCGCCTCGGCCACCCTGATCGGCGTGACCCGTACTGCGCGCAGCACGGTCAGCGAGATAGTCGCCGCCCTCGGCGGGCACTGATTTCCCTGGCGCCGCCCCTCGGCAGCGCCGCATCCGCGAAACAAGGAAGGTAATCCCCGATGTCCAGTCCCTGTGAAGTGGCGGCCAAACAGGCCGCCGGCGCCCCGCTCGGCGTCTTCGAGCGCTACCTGAGCCTCTGGGTGCTGCTGTGCATCGTCGCCGGCACCCTGCTCGGCCTGTACCTGCCGGGCGCCGCACAGACGGTCGGCGCGCTGGAGGTGGCGCAGGTCAATCTGCCGGTCGGCGTGCTGATCTGGGCGATGATCGTCCCCATGCTGATGAAGATCGACTTCGCCGCCCTGCACGAGGTGCGCGAGCAGAAGGCCGGCATGGGCGTCACCCTGCTGGTCAACTGGGCGGTCAAGCCGTTCTCCATGGCGCTGATCGGCTGGCTGTTCGTCAAGGTGCTGTTCGCCCCCTGGCTGCCGGCCGCCGCGCTGGACAGCTACATGGCCGGGCTGATCCTGCTCGGCGCCGCGCCCTGCACGGCGATGGTCTTTGTGTGGAGCAACCTGTGCAACGGCAACGCCAACTTCACCCTGACCCAGGTGGCGCTCAACGACCTGGTGATGGTGTTCGCCTTCGCGCCCATCGTCGCCCTGCTGCTCGGCGTGTCGTCGATCCCGGTGCCCTGGGACACCCTGCTGCTGTCGGTGGTGATGTACATCGTCATTCCGCTGGCCATCGCCCAGTTCCTGCGCGCCCGGCTGCTCAAGCGCGGCGAGGCGGCCTTCCGGGCCGCGCTGGCGCGGATCTCGCCGTTCTCCATCCTCGCCCTGCTGGCCACCCTGGTGCTGCTGTTCTCCTTCCAGGGCGAGGCCATCGTCGCGCAACCGCTGGTGATCGGCCTGCTCGCCGTGCCGATCCTGCTGCAGACCCTGTTCATCGCCGCCCTCGGTTACGGGCTGTGCCGACGCCTCAAGGTGCGCCACGACGTGGCCGGCCCGGCGACCATGATCGGCGCCTCCAACTTCTTCGAGCTGGCCGTGGCGGTGGCCATCGTGCTCTATGGTTTCGACTCGGGCGCGGCGCTGGCCACGGTGGTCGGCGTGCTGATCGAGGTGCCGGTGATGCTCGCCTTGGTGCGCCTGATCAACGACAGTCGCGGCTGGTACGAGCGCGTCCTGCCGCGCTGACGCCGGCTCAGCGCCGCGCGCGCAAGGCAGCGCCGAGCTGGTCGATCAGCTCGGCCCAGTCGGCGTCGCCGAGGATTTCCTCGCGCAGGAAGGCCGCCTGGGCCGGGCTCCAGAACGGCGCGTCGGCCAGCGCCAGGTCATCCGCCAGCGGCGCGTGGCGCTCGATGAAGTGGGCGATGGCTGCGGCATCGTTGGGCAGGCCGAGCTGGGCGAATAGGTCGTGGAAACGGTGGATCGGCTGGTCCATGGCGGGCTCCGGCGGCAGGTGGCTGACCGTACAGAGTATTGACCCGTTCGCCGCGCCCTGCCCGCTCAACCCCAGCCGAGGGTCAGCGCGGCCAGCGCCAGGTAGCGCAGGCCCTTGGCCAGGCCGACCAGCAGCAGGAACACCCACAGCGATTCGCGCAGCATCCCGGCCACCAGGGTCAGCGGGTCGCCGACCACCGGCAGCCAGCTCAGCAGCAGCGACCAGCGGCCGTAGCGGCGATACCAGTGCTGGGCGCGGTCGAGCTGCGCGGCGCCGACCGGGAACCAGCGCCGGTGGCGGAAACGGTCGAGGGAGCGACCCAGCCACCAGTTGAGCAGCGAGCCAAGCAGGTTGCCGGCGGTGGCCACGACGAGCAGCGCGGCGACCGGGTGGGACTCGGCCAGCAGCAGGCCGACCAGCACGGCCTCGGACTGCAGCGGCAGCAGGCTGGCCGCGCCGAAGGCGGCGAGGAACAGCCCGAGGTAGCCCAGCTCAAGCACGCCCGGCACTCAGCATCGCAAGGGCCGCGGCCATCCGCTCACTCGTCGTCGCGGATGGTCGCGTAGTCGAAGCCGTAGACGTCGCTGAACCAGACCGGCGCGCCGTCGGCCATGCCGCCGTAGGTGATGCGCAGGGCCAGCAGGTTGGCGCCGTAGCCCAGATCGGCCAGGCGGCGGGCGAACAGGTCGCGGTAGAAGCTGCTGGCTTCCTCGTAGGCCTCGCCGACGCGGGCGTCCTCGTCGGGGAAGCGCGCGTCCAGCTCGGCGTCGAAGCGCTCGAAGCGCGCGGCGAAGTCATCGGAGGCATAGACGAACTCGTCCTCCTCGCCGCCGAAGACGAAGGCCAGGTGCTCGCAGGGGGTCTCCAGATACTCGTCGCCCGCCTCGACGAACTGGCACTGGCCGCAGATCGGGCAATGCACCTGGGGCGGCTGCACGCCGAACGGCTGTTCGATGGCGACGTAACCGACCTGACCGGCGACCGGGGAAGCGTTGTCCTGCATGGAATCCTCGCGTGCTCTGCTGTGACCTGGCGGAGCGGCCGGCGGCCGGCCCCGTGACGGGCGCAGAGTGTAGGGGCTTGGCGGGCGCGGCGACAGCCCCGCGCTCAGCCGGCGGCCGGCGGCGCCTCGTCCTGCGGGCAGTACAGCTGGTAGAGGGTGCCGAGCAGCACCAGCAGGCGCGGCTCGGCGATCCGGTAGAAGATCCGCTTGCCGTCGCGACGGGTCTGCACCAGCCCCTCGTTGCGCAGCACCGCCAGTTGCTGGGACAGGCTCGGCTGGCGCAGGCCGACCAGCTCCTCCAGCTCGCCGACCGCCCGCTCGCCCTGGCTCAGCTGACAGAGCAGCAGCAGGCGATCCGGGTTGCCGAGGGTGCGCAACAGGCTCGCCGTGGCGCTGGCGGCGTCGCGCATCGTCTGCATATCGAGGTCGGTGGAGGCTTCGGTCATGGCACGGCGGATCCTGGGCTGAGCGGTTCGACGGCCGCACAGTATCGCCCGAGCGCGCGCGCAGCTCTAGGTCTTGTGCAGAAAACCGGCAGCGCCGATTGCCGCTCGTCCTAGCCCAGACGGCCGACGCGCAGGCTCAGTGGCCAGTCGACCGTCTGCAGCGCCTGCGCCGCGCCCCACAACGGCGCCAGTTGCTCGCCCAGCACGGCGACCGGGTCCGCCTCGCCCGCGCCGGCGCGCTGGCAGGCGGCGGTCGCCGACCAGCTGCGCAGGTGGCCGAGCAGCCGCGCCAGCGGCCACTCCACCTGCATGCTGAAGGCCGGCGCCGGCAACGCGGCAAAGGGAAACGCCAGCTCGCGGTAGCCGCTGTCGACATGCCGGCGCTCGGCCGGCCAGTAGGGGCCGACCACCGTCTGGCAGAAGTGCTGCAGCAGCGCATCGGCGCGCGCATCGCCCAGGCGCGGCGCCCCGTGGCACCACTCGGCGATCAGCCCGCCGGGCCTGAGCACCCGCTGCGCCTCGGCATGGAAGGCCGCGCAGTCGAACCAGTGCAGCGCCTGGGCCACGGTGATCAGGTCGACGCTGTGCTCGCGCAGGCCGCAGTCCTCGGCCGGCGCCAGGCGATAGTCGATGTGCGGGTGCGGCTCGGCGAACGTCAGTTGCGCGGGGCTGGCATCGCAGGCCACCACCCGGCGGAAGTGGCGCACCAGCTGCAGCGCCGCCTGGCCGTTGCCGGTGCCGCAGTCCCAGGCCATGTCGTGCCCCGGGCAGACCTCGGCCAGCCAGTCGAACAGCGCCGCCGGGTATTCCGGGCGCAGCCGGGGCGCGGCGCCGGCCGGGTGGTCCTCGCGAATCGTCTGCATGCTGGCACCCTCCTGCGCAGGCCTCCCCGCCACCTGCGCCACCCCACTCACGCCGTCCAGAATGGCGCGGGTTGCCCGGACACGTCCACGCCGAAAGCGTCCAGGCGCCCGCCGTCCGTCGCCGCGCGATGCGGCGGCGCTCAGCCCTCGGCCTGCTCCAGCGCGCCGATCAGCGCCTTGAGGAAGCGCGCCGCCTCGCCGCCGGTCACCGCGCGGTGGTCGAAGGTCAGCGACAGCGGCATCACCGGATGCACCTCGACCCGCCCGTCCACCGCCACCGGCTGGTCGCGGATCACTCCGGCGCCGATGATCGCCACCTGCGGCGGCACCACGATGGGGTTGGCGTAGCGGCCGAACAGGGTGCCGAAGTTGGACAGGGTGAGGGTCGCGCCCATCATCTCCTGGGGCGGGATCGAGCGCGCCTTGACCGCCGCGCGCAGGTTGCGCATGCCTTCGCGCAGGTCGTCGGCATCGCGCCCGCCGACGTTGCGCAGCACCGGCACGAACAGGCCGTCCGGGGTGTCGACGGCGATGCCGAGATCGACCTGGGCGTGGCGGCGGACCGCCAGCGCCTTGCCGTCGAACCAGGCGTTGAGGCCGGGCTCGGCGGCGCAGGCGGCGGCGATGGCCTGGGCCAGGCGCACCAGCGGCTCGCGCGCCGGCGGCCAGCGGCTGAGGTCGGCGTCCTCGACCAGCACCACCGGCACCACCTCGGCATGGGCGCGGGCCATGTTCAGCGCCATGCTACGGCGCACGCCGCGCAGGCGTTCGCCGCCGAAGCTGTCGCGCGCGCTGTCGGCCGCCGCCTCGATGTCGGCGCGGGTGATCAGCCCGTCCGGGCCGCTGCCGCTCAGGGCGCCCAGCTCGACGCCCAGACGCTGCGCCAGCTGGCGTACCGCCGGGGTGGCGCGCGGCGCCAGGTGTTCGCGGGTCGAGGGCGCGGCGCCGACGAAGAAGCTGTCGCCACCGGCGCTGTCGCCGGCCTCCAGCTTGCCGACCACGGTGCCGGTGTCCTCGCCCTCGCCCTCGTAGGCCAGCAGCGGCTCGCCGACGTGGAGCAGGTCGCCCTCGGCGCCGAAGGTTTTCACCACCACGCCGTCGTAGGGAGCGGGAATGTCGACGATGGCCTTGGCGGTTTCCACCGAGACCAGCAGCTGATCGGCCTTGACGCTGTCGCCGGCCTTGACGTGCCACTGGACGATTTCCGCTTCCTGCAGGCCTTCGCCGAGATCCGGCAGCTTGAAGTGTTTCATGATTCCGTTCCCCCGTTGCTCCCCGGGCCGAACGGCCCGGGAGACTCAAGCCCGGGATGGAAAACGACCGCGGGTCTTTTCCACCCCATCGTGCAGTGGCGGACAAGGCGGCGCCGTTGTCCACCGATTGCCGCCCTCAGGCGTACTCCAGCACCGCGTCGCAGGCGGCGAGGATGTCGCCGACGTCGGCCAGGTAATACGGCTCCAGGCGATACAGCGGCGGCGGGATGTCCGGCGCGGCGACCCGCTGGATCGGCGCATGCAGGTCGAGCAGGGCGCGCTCGTAGAGGCTGGCGGCGATCTCCGCGCCGATCCCGCCGCTCTTCGGCGCCTCGTGGACGATCACGCAGCGTCCGGTCTTGCGCACCGAGGCTTCCAGGGTGTCCAGGTCCAGCGGTTTGAGGCAGGCGACGTCGATCACCTCGGCGCTGATCCCGCGCTCGGCCAGCGCGCTCGCCGCCTGCAGGGTTTCGTGGACGCTGGCGCCCCAGCTGACCAGGGTCAGGTCGCTGCCCTCGCGCAGGGTGAAGCAGCTGTCCAGCGGCAGGCGGTGGCCGTCGTCGGCCAGCGGCTGCGGGTTCATCCGGTACAGGCGGGTCGGTTCGAGGAAGATCACCGGATCGGGATCGTCGATGGCCGCCAGCAGCAGCCCGTAGGCGCGCGCCGGCGACGAGGGCACCACCACCCGCAAGCCCGGAATGTGCGCGAACAGCGCCTCGGTGGCCTCGCTGTGGTGCTCGGGGGCGCGAATCCCCGCGCCCATCGGCGAGCGCAGCACCAGCGGGCAGCTCAGCCGGCCCTGGGTGCGGTTACGCAGCCGCGCGGCGTGGGACACCAGTTGCTCCATGGCCGCGTAGATGAAGCCGAGGAACTGGATCTCCAGCACCGGCTTCAGGCCCTGGGCGGCCATGCCGATGCCCAGCCCGGCGATCATGTTCTCGGCCAGCGGCGTGTCGATCACCCGCTTGAGGCCGAAGCGCTCGCGCAGCCCCAGGGTGGCACGGAACACGCCGCCGTTGACGCCGATGTCCTCGCCGAGCACCAGCACGTTGTCGTCCTCGGCCATGGCCCGGTGCAGGGCCAGGTTGACCGCCTCGACCAGGGTGTATTTGCGCTCACTCATGGTCCTTTCCTCCCTGCCGGCGCGCGGCGCGCTCGGCGAGCTGCTCGCGCTGCTCGGCCAGCGCCTGCGGCCAGCGTGCATAGACATGCTCGAACAGGCTGGCCGGCTCGCGCGGTGCGCTCGACTCGTAGGCGGCGATGGCCGCCTGCAGCTCGGCCTGGCTTTCGGCGACCAGCGCCTGCTCGCGCGCCTCGTCCCACAGCCCGCGGCCGACCAGATAGCTCTGCAGACGCTTGACCGGCTCCTCGTGCCAGGCCTGGTTGACCTCCTCGGCGCTGCGGTAGCGGGTCGCGTCGTCGGCGGTGGTGTGGTCGCACAATCGGTAGGTGATGCACTCCAGCAGGGTCGGCCCCTTGCCGTGGCGGGCCTGGTCGAGGGCGTGGCGCAGGCGCTCGACCACCGCGATGACGTCGTTGCCGTCCACCTGCTCGCCGGGGAAGCCGGCGCCGAAGGCCTTCTGCGCCAGGGTCGGCGCACCGCACTGGATGCGCCGCGGCACCGAGATGGCCCACTGGTTGTTGTTGACCACGAAGACCACCGGCAGCTGCCAGGCGCCGGCGACGTTGAGGGCTTCGAGGAAGTCGCCCTTGCTGGTCGCGCCGTCGCCGCAGGTGGTCAGCGCCACCCGGTGCTCGCCGCGGATCTTGAACGCGCTGGCCACCCCGCAGGCATGCAGCGCCTGGGTGGCGATCGGCACGCAGAGCGGGAAGTCCTCGGCCACGCGCGGGTCACGGAACTGGCTGCCGCGCTCGTCGCCGCCCCAGTAGAAGAGCATTTCCGCCATGCTCACCCCGCGCAGCAGCTGACAGGCGGTGTCGCGGTAGTAGGGCAGCAGCACGTCCTCGGCGCGCAGCAGGCTGCCGATGGCGGTGCCCACCGCTTCCTGGCCGAGGCTGGAGGCGTAGGTGCCGATCCGCCCGGTGCGCTGCAGGGCGATCACCTTCTGGTCGAACAGCCGGGTGCGCAGCATGGCGCGGTACAGGCCGACCACCCGCTCGCCGTCCTCGACCCAGTCCGGCAGCGGCCCGAGCGGACGGCCCTCCGGGTCGAGGTAGCGGGTGTAGGGCACTTCGATGCGGGTATGGGGCATGGCTTCCTCCCTGGCACCATGGGGTGCGTGGGCGCCGGACGGGCCGGCGCAGGTCTGGAATGGCTGTTCAGCCGCCGTAGATCAGCCGCTCGGCCAGATCGTCGGCGACCCGCGCCGGCGAGCGTCGCTCGGCCTCGGCTTCGGCATAGATTTCCGTCAGTCGCGCGCCGATCCGCCCGAGATGGGCGGCGATTTCCGCGCTGCTGTGGCCCTGGTGCTGCAGGGCGACGAAGATCAGCCCGCCGGAGTTGATCACATAGTCGGGGGCGTAGAGGATACCGCGCTCGGCCAGCGCGTCGCCCATCTCCGGGCTGTCCAGCTGGTTGTTGGCGGCGCCGGCCACTGCCGCGCAGCGCAGCCGGTCGACCGTCTGCGGGTTGATCGCCCCGCCCAGCCCGCAGGGCGCGAGGATGTCGCAGGGGCTGCCGAGCAGGGCTTCGGGCTCGACCGCACGGGCGCCGAGCTGCTCGACCGCCAGTTGCAGGCGGCCGGCGTCGACGTCGCTGACCAGCAGCTCGGCGCCGGCCGCGCGGAGGTGCTCGGCCAAGGCGTAGCCGACGTGGCCGAGGCCCTGGATGGCGACCCGCAGGCCGACCAGGGAGTCGCTGCCCAGCCGCGCCAGCGCCGTGGCGCGAATCCCGGCCAGCACGCCGAGGGCGGTGTGCGGCGAGGGGTCGCCACCGGCGCTGGTGCTGGTGACGTGGCGGGTGTGGCGGGCGATGCAGTCCATGTCGAGGCCGGAGGTGCCGCTGTCCACGGCGGTGATGTAGCGCCCGCCGAGGTTCTCCACCGCGCGGCCGAAGGCCTCGAACAGCGCGGCGCGGCTGTCCAGGTGCGGCGGGCGCATGATCACCGCCTTGCCGCCGCCCAGGGCCAGGCCGGCCAGCGCCGCCTTGTAGCTCATGCCGCGGGCCAGGCGCACGGCGTCGCGCACCGCGCTGTCCTCGTCGGCATAGGCCAGGTAGCGGCAGCCGCCGAGGGCGGGCCCCAGCCGGGTGTTGTGGATGGCGACGATGGCGCGCAGTCCGCTGTGCGGATCGCAGGCCAGATGCAGCTCTTCGAGACGCGCGTTTTCCATGATGGCGAACATGGACGGACTCCTGGCTGGTCGGGACATGGCGCCTGTGCCGGCTCGCCGGCGGCGGCGCCCCACCGCGACGCCGCGCACGAGCCGCCCGCGACCTCGGGCCGCGCGGCGCTTCTAGTGCCTTGAGTATAGAAGCCGCGCCCGGCCCTGCGCGCCGATCAGCGCAGCAAGTTGCCCGCCAGGCGCGCCAGCCAGGGTTCGGCGTCCTCGGCCGGAGTCACCGTCTCGCTGGCGTCGAGCTGCAGCTGCGACTGCAGATCGCGCATGCCCAGGCTCAGCAGCAGCATGTGCGCCTGCAGGGCGGCGGCGCAGAACTGCTCGCCGTAGGCGCTGTCGCCGAGGCCGATCACCGCCAGCGGACGGCCGCGCCAGTCGGGCTGCGCACCCTCGATCTCGTCGAGCAGCTCCTGCAGGCTGTCAGGCACCTCGCCCATCCCGGTGGTCGAGGTCACCACCAGCAGCGCCTGGGGATCGAGGGCCAGCAGCTCGTCGAGGTGGATGCGCGGCAGATGGCGGGCCTCGATGCCGGCATCGCGCAGGAACTGCTCGGCATGGCGGGCGACCTCCTCGGCGGTGCCGAAGGCGGTACCGGAAACAATGGCGAGTTCGAGCATGGCGGCCCTCCCGGGCACTCAGACAGGGCCGCGCATTATGCCCCATCGCCGCACGGCGGGCGCTGGCATGGACAGCCTGCGGCAATGGATTAGAATCGCGACATTACCCCAAGGACAGTCCCGATGATCAACGCCAAGCTGCTGCAACTGGTGGTCGACGCCTCCAACGACGGCATAGTCGTCGCCGAACAGGAAGGCGACGACAACATCCTCATCTACGCCAATCCGGCCTTCGAGCGCCTGACCGGCTACGGCGCCGACGACATCCTCTACCAGGACTGCCGCTTCCTGCAGGCCGGCGACCGCGAACAGATCGGCCTGGAGCTGATCCGTCAGGCGGTCCACGAGCATCGCCCGTGCCGCCAGGTGATCCGCAACTACCGCAAGGACGGTTCGCTGTTCTGGAACGAGCTGTCGATCACCCCGGTGTTCAACGAGGCCGACCAGCTGACCTACTACATCGGTATCCAGAAGGACGTCACCGAGCAGGTCGAGGCGCAGCAGCGCGTCGTCGAGCTGGAAGCCGAGCTGGCCGCGCTCAAGGCCGAACTGGCGGCGCTCAAGGCCAAGCCCCAGAACTGAAGGCCGCCTCGCGCCGCGCCGAATGTAAAACGCCCCGACACTACGGGGCGTTTTGCCATATGCGCCGGAGACGCCGGCGCAGGGCAGCACTCAGAAGGTTTCCCACTCCTGCTCCGCGACATGCGCCGCGGCGGGACGCACCGGCTGCGCGGCGACAGCGGCTGCAGTCTGCACACGGCGCGGCGCGCTCGCGGTACGCGTCGGCTGATTGTCGCTGAGGCGGAACACCGCCACCGCTTCCTGCAGCTTCTGCGCCTGCTCGGCCAGCGAGGCCGAGGCGGCCGAGGCTTCCTGCACCAGGCTGGCGTTCTGCTGGGTCACCTGGTCCATCTGCGCTACGGCGGTGTTGACCTGGCCGATGCCCTCGCTCTGCGCCTGGGAAGCGGCGGAGATCTCGTCGATGATGTCGGTGACCCGGCGTACCGCACCGACCACCTCGCCCATGGTCTTGCCGGCCTGCTCGACCAGCCTGGTGCCGTCCTGCACGCGGCGCCCGGACTCCTCGATCAGGGTCTTGA
>RRZU012592507.1_pt1 | contig 14702 bp, 12 predicted proteins | sample 2165561 | NCBI WGS metagenome assembly RRZU01 (sample SAMN10456909, study PRJNA506462) | wastewater metagenome | isolation source: wastewater sludge | place: USA: Moscow, Idaho
AAGAAGCTGACTATCAGGTAAAGCTGCGCAAGACCAAGCAGGCCTTGGAACACAAGGATCAAGTTAAGGTAAGTACCCGTTTTCGCGGACGCGAAATGGCACACCAAGAATTGGGCGCACAATTGCTGAAACGTGTGGAAGCGGAATTGGCGGAAGTGGGCACGGTAGAGCAGTTTCCGAAAATGGAAGGTCGCCAAATGGTGATGATGATTGCGCCGAAAAAGAAATAAGCATATAATACGCGGCTGCTTCAACTTGCCGTGTGGAGCAGTTTGAGCACTCAGCGGCAAAAATCGTGGTATTCGGGCAACAAGTGTTGCAAATTCCGGTTTGCAACCCCCTTATACCTAATCTAATAAATGTTATGGAGTATTCCCATGCCTAAAATGAAAACCAAGTCGAGCGCGAAAAAACGCTTTAAAGTACTGGGTAACGGCGGTGTGAAACGCGGACATGCGTTCAAGCGTCACATTCTGACCAAAAAAACCACCAAGCAAAAACGCCAGTTGCGCGGCACCTCTATGGTGAACGATCGCGATATGGGCTCTATTGCCAAAATGTTACCCTACGCTTAAGGAGTTAAACTATGCCACGCGTAAAACGCGGTGTTACCGCACGTGCCCGTCACAAAAAAGTATTAGCGTTAGCCAAAGGCTATCGTGGTCGTCGTAAAAATGTCTACCGTGTTGCCAAGCAGGCGGTGATGAAAGCTGGTCAGTATGCTTACCGCGACCGTCGCCAGCGCAAACGCCAGTTCCGTCAGCTTTGGATTGTACGTATCAATGCCGGCGCCCGTGAAAACGGTTTGTCTTACAGCAAATTCATGAACGGCCTGAAACGCGCCGCCATTGAAATTGACCGCAAAGTATTGGCCGATTTGGCTGTATTCGACAAAGCTGCTTTCGCGCAGCTGGTTGAAAAAGCCAAAACCGCTTTGGCTTAATGTATTGCTGAAGTTAAAAAGGAAACCCTGAGGGTTTCCTTTTTTTATGGCTGCGCCGACCAAAACCGGTTGGATGGGCGCATGATGAGATTGCTCGGAGAAAGCCAATCCGTTGAATCACTCATACAAGCAGTGGTAACGTGAAGTTAATTGCTTATAAATGTTTTTCAGGTAGCCTTTGCAGTATATAATACGGACACTATTTCTGTTATTTAACAAGGCTACCTGAAACCTTTGCAAGGCATTTTATTATGCAAATTAAGCCGAAAACGGCATAAATTGTCTTGCAAAGGTTTTAGTGGAACCGTAGCGTTTCAGGTAGCCATTACCGGTTGATTGTTTACTATGTTAAAAAAATGGTTGCACAGGGTATTGCCCGGCAAGCAAACCAAAGCGGTGCGCAAACGGGTTTTACCGTTTCAAGAGCACCGCATCAGCGCCGACATGATCAGCTTTGCCGCTGAAAAAGTGGTGAAAAGGCTGCATCTGGAAGGCTTTGAAGCCTATGTGGTAGGAGGCGCGGTGCGTGATTTGCTGCTGGGTGTGGAGCCGAAAGATTTTGATATCGCCACCAATGCCACGCCGGAACAGGTGCGCAAAATATTCCGCCGCAGCCGCATCATCGGCCGCCGCTTCCAGATTGTGCATGTGATGATCGGCCAGGAAACCATTGAAGTCACCACATTCCGCGGCGGCGGTCAGGTGCAGCATAACGAGCACGGCCGCATCATGAAAGACAACACCTACGGCAGCATTGAAGAAGATGCGCGCCGACGTGATTTTACCTGCAATGCCTTGTATTATGACCCGATTCTCCAGCAAGTCATTGATTTTCATCATGGTGCGGAAGATTTGCAAGACCGGAAGCTGGTGATGATAGGCAACCCCGCCGAGCGTTATCAGGAAGACCCGGTGCGGATATTGCGGGCTGTGCGTTTGTCGGGCAAGCTCGGTTTCGAAGTGGATGATGCCACGGCCGCGCCGATTCCCGAATATGCCACCCGCCTGAAACAGGAGCCGGTGGCGCGCCTGTTTGACGAAATCATGAAGCTGCTGCTTTCCGGCTATGCCCGCCAGTGTTTGCAGCAGCTTAACCGTTTGGATATCGGCAGCGATATCCATCCCCTGCTCACAGCTTTGGCGCGTGCAGGAGGCGGAGCGGAAAAAAATATTGTGATGTTGGCGCTGGCCAATACCGACGAGCGTTTGCGTGCCGATAAATCGGTATCGGTAGGCTTTATGCTGGCGGCAATTTTGTGGCCGCAATTGGAACAACGTTGGCAGCAATACCGCCGCGAAGGGCAGAAAACTGCTGCGGCAATGAACACGGCCATCAGTGATTTGCGTGAAGAACTGGAAAAAGGCTGGGGTGTGCCGCAACGCTTTTCCGCTACCATGCGCGAAATCTGGGTGTTACAGCCGCAATTCGACAGCTTGCGCGGTGGGCGGCCTTACCGTTTGTTGGGGCAACAGCGCTTCCGTGCCGCTTATGATTTTCTGGTGTTGCGCGGCGAGCTGGGTGAAGTGGACAAAGAGCTGGTGCAGTGGTGGACGACGTTTCAACATGCCACTGAGGACGAGCGCAGTGCCATGACCGGTAGCGGCGTAGTGACGCACAATCAGGCAGCCGAAAAAAATGTGGTGGAAGAAGGTGGCGCCGTGAAAAGCAAACGCCGCCGTTCGCGCAAACGCAAACCGAAAGCAGCACCCGCAGAATAATTTTTCAGGTAGCCTCAATCATTGGGGAGGCTACCTGAAAGCCAACAACGCAGAGAAAGTTATGGGTAAAACCGCAGTGATTGCCTTGGGCAGCAATCTGGCCGATCCCGCCGCACAAATCCGTGCGGCGTTGGATACCCTGGCCGCACATCCGCACATGCGCCTGCTGCAAGTTTCTTCATTTTATATTACTGCGCCGGTGGGCTATGCCGAACAGCCGGACTTTGTTAACGCAGTGTGCTTGCTTGACACCGATTTGGACAGCGAAGCCTTGCTGGATGCCCTGCATGTGGTTGAGCGGCAGTTTGGACGCGAACGCAGTTTCCGCAATGCGCCGCGTACTCTGGATTTGGATATTGTCGATTACGCCGGCGAAATCCGCCACAGCGAGCGTTTGCATTTGCCGCATCCGCGTGCGCACGAGCGTGGTTTTGTGATGGTGCCCTTGGCGGAAATCGCACCGGATTATCCGCTTGGCCGATACGGCACCGCCGCGCAACTGGCGGTGGATTTGGGCGAGGGCGTTCGACGCTTGTAAGATATTGATAAAATGAGAAACCTTAAGGAATCCGGTATGTATTACCGTTATATTGTTGTAGAAGGCTCCATCGGCAGCGGCAAATCCGATTTGAGCCGCCGTTTGGCACAGTATTTCGATGCACTGCACTTGACCGAAAGCCCGGAGCGCAACCCGTTTTTGGAATCGTTTTATCTGAACGCCGCTAACCACGGCCTGGCTTCCGAGCTGTATTTTTTGATGAACCGCGCAGAAGCGGTAGACATCATCAATGTGGAAGAAGAAAAAAACCAGCGCATTGTTTCTGATTTTTTGCTGGAAAAAGACCAGATTTTCGTACCGGTATTGTTGAAAGCCAACGATCCGGGCAATGAACAAACCTTGTTTTGGCAAATGAAACAGCGGATTATGCCGGAAATGCCGGTGCCGGATTTGGTGATTTATCTGCAAACCTCTTACGATGTAGCTCAAAAACGCCTGCAAAAACGCAACGACGGCATGCTCAACCTGTTTCCCGGCGGCTATCTGCAAATGATACACGATGAATACGGCCGATTTTTCCATCTTTATCAAAACGCACCGGTATTGATTGCCAATGCCGACGAAATGGATTTTGCCGGTAACGACGACCATTTCGAAATGCTACTCAGAGCCATGAGCAACATGCAGGGCAGCCGCCATTATCTCAATCTCAGTGAAGCATAAGTTTATGGTTGTATATGATTGAAATTTCCGCATACGGCACCCATATTCGGTGCCGTATCGACCTTTAAAGGCTACCTGAAAGAAAGCGCATGATTACTGTCAATACCCTGCAAAAAATGAAAGCCGAAGGCGAAAAAATCGCCATGCTCACCGCCTATGAAGCCAGTTTCGCCACGTTGATGGATCAGGCCGGCATGGATGTATTGCTGGTGGGAGATTCGCTCGGCATGGCCGTGCAAGGCCGCAGCTCAACGCTGCCGGTGAGCCTGCAAGACATGTGTTACCACACCGCCGCCGTAGCGCGCGGCACGCAAAATGCCATGATTGTGAGCGATTTGCCTTTTGGCGCCTATCAGAAAAGTAAAGAACAAGCCTTTGCCGCCGCCGCAGAATTGATGGCTGCCGGCGCGCACATGGTGAAACTCGAAGGCGGCGTGTGGATGGCCGAAACCACAGAGTTTTTGCAACTGCGCGGCATTCCCGTGTGCGCCCACATCGGCCTGACGCCGCAATCGGTACACGCGTTTGGCGGCTATCAAGTGCAGGGCAAAGGCGACAAGGCAGAGGCTTTGCTCAACGATGCCGCCGCACACGACCAAGCCGGTGCAGCCATTGTGTTGATGGAATGCGTGCCCGCCGAATTGGGCAAGCGCGTGACCGAAAGTGTGCGTTGCCCCACCATCGGCATCGGTGCGGGCGTGGATTGCGACGGCCAAGTGCTGGTGATGCACGATATGCTCGGCGTTTTCCCCGGTAAAACCGCCAAATTCGTGCGCAACTTTATGGAAGGCCAAACCAGCATTCAAGCTGCTGTGGCCGCTTATGTGGCGGCGGTGAAAAACCGCTCTTTCCCTGCTGCAGAACATACCTTCAGTGCATAAGGTTATTTTTTCAAGTAGCCTTTATTGATTTGGGAAAAGGTTGCGGGCTAGCTGAAAGCTTTTCAGTTTAAGGATTCAACATGCAAATTATCCATACTATCGAGGCCTTGCGCGAATGGCGTAAAAGCGCCGGCAGCGTGGCTTTTGTGCCCACCATGGGCAATCTGCACGAAGGCCATCTGGCGCTGGTGCGCGAAGCGAAAAAATATGCCGATCAAGTGGTGGTGAGCATTTTTGTTAACCGCCTGCAATTCGGGCAAGGCGAAGATTTCGACCAATATCCGCGTACCTTGCAGCAAGATGCCGACAAACTCAAAGGCGAGGGCGTGGCTGTGGTGTTTGCGCCCGATGAAAAAGAGCTGTATCCGCATGTGGAGCAGCGCTACAACGTGGAGCCGCCGCATCTGCAAAACGAATTGTGCGGCGTGTTCCGCCCCGGCCATTTTCGCGGCGTGGCCACAGTGGTGACCAAGCTGTTTAACATCGTGCAGCCCGATGCGGCCTGTTTCGGCAAAAAAGATTACCAGCAGCTTACCGTGATTCAAGGCTTTGTGAACGATTTGAATTTCAATATCAACATCGTGCCGGTAGACACCGGCCGAGCCGCCGACGGTTTGGCTTTGTCCAGCCGCAACGCTTACCTGACGCCGCAGGAGCGCGCCGAAGCGCCGCGCCTGTACCGCGAACTTTCGGCTATGGCCGCTGCCCTGAACAGCGGCGATCTGGCCTATGCCGAACTGGAAGCGCGCGCAACCGGCAACCTGGCCGCCGCCGGATGGACGGTGGATTACGTGGAAATACGCCGTGCCGACAATCTGGACGTGGCACACGCGGGCGACAAGCATTTGGTGATTCTTGCTGCTGCCCGCTTAGGTAAAACCCGTTTGATCGACAATATCGAAGTGCACCTGCATTGATATTGCATGATGCCGATAGGGGCTACCTGAAAACAAAAAACCGCTTTAAATAGGCGGTTTTTTGTTTTCAGGTAGCCTTAAATATTGATAACGTCGGCAAAAGCACCAAACCGCACACAATCATTTATACACAAAAAACATAATAGCTATAACCCATTCATACTGCCGCCGACGCAGGCTTGTTTGTAGAATGCAAGCCATTACAGCAAACCACATTTTCAGGTAGCCCAATTTTATTTTTGCCAGAGAAAGGCCGTGCCATGAGCGAAGTTTCTTTTTCCGATACCACCGTAGCAGACCAATGGCATTGCGATGTGCTGGTGGCCGGCAGTGGTGCAGGCGGTTTGGCGGCGGCGGCCACGGCGGCTTTTCACGGCCTGAACGTGATTGTGGCCGAGCGCGCGGCGCGTTGCGGCGGCGCGACGGCACGTTCGGGCGGTTGGGCGTGGGTGCCCGGTAATCCGTTGGCCAAAGCCGACGGGGTAGACGAAGCGCGAGACGATTTCAGAAGCTACCTGAAAGCCGTGATCGGCGAAGCCGATTACGACCATGAACGCATTGAAGCCTTTCTGGAAAATGCACCGCATATGGTGGGTTTTTTTCACCATAAAACGCCGCTCACTTTTGCGCCGGGTAAAAAAATCAACGATATCTACGGCAAATTGCCCGGGGCGGGCACCGGTCACCGTTCGGTGGCGGCGGCGCCGTTTTATGGCAAGGAAATGAAACCGGCGCTGCTGGCCAAGCTGGCCGACCAATACAAAATGACTGCATTCTGGGGCATGGGCATTATGGCCGGCGAAGATTTGGGGCACTTTCTGCATGCCACCAAACGCCCGAACAGCTTTGCTTATGCGGCCCGCCGCGTGGCCATTCATGCGTGGGACAAACTGGTGCATCGGCGCAATATGCAGTTAGTGAACGGCGTGGCGCTGGTGGGCAGGCTGATGCAGGCCGCCGATAATCACGGCGTGCGCATTGAGGTGGAAACCGCGCTGGAGCGGCTGATTTTCAGTGACGATAATGAGCGGCGGGTGATTGGCGCTTATGTGACCACCCCGCACGGGTTGGTTAAGGTGAACGCCGCACGCGGTGTGGTGTTGGCGACCGGCGGTTTTCCGGCCGATGTTGAGCGGCGCCGGCAAACCTTCGCCCGCACGCCCACTGGCACAGAGCACTGGACACTGGCGCCGCCGGAAGCGGATGGCGCCGGCGCGGTGCTGGCCGAATCTGCCGGCGGCTTTGTTGATGCTGCCGGCCGTGCCGCCGCCGCATGGTGCCCTGTTTCACTGGTGGATTTCAAAGACGGCAGCAGAGGTGTGTTTCCGCACATTGCCGACCGCGCCAAACCCGGCATTATCGGCGTGTTGAAAAATGGCCGGCGCTTTGTGAACGAAGCCAACGGTTATTACGATTATGTAACCGGCATGCTTAACACCGTGCCTGCCGGCGAGCCGGTGGAGTCGTGGCTGATCGGGGATCATCGTGCCGTGCGCGCCTATATGTTTGGTTTTGCCAAACCCCGGCCGGTGCCGTTGGCATGGTATACACGCTACCTGAAATGCGTGGAGGAAGCCGATACGCTAGATCAACTTGCCGAAAAATGCGGTATCGACCCCGTGGGGCTGATGAGTACCGTGGCCGAATTCACCCGCCATGCCGCACAAGGCATCGACCCTGCATTTGGGCGCGGTGAAACGCCGTTTAACCGCGCCGGCGGTGATGCTTCGCTGCCGTATCCCAATCCTTCGCTTGCGCCTTTGGGCAAAGGCCCGTATTACGCTGTGAAAGTGCGTGTCGGCTCGTTTGGCACTTTTGCCGGCATTGCCGTCGACGCCCGCTCACGTGTGCAGCGCCAAGACGGGCAGGGCGCGGTGGCGGGGCTGTATGCGGTGGGCTTGGATCAGAAATCGGTGTTTGGCGGCCATTACCCTTGCGACGGCATCAACATCGGCCCGGCGCTCACGTTTGGTTATATGGTTGGCCGCGAGCTGGCCGGCGTGCAGGTTTATGAAGACGACGGCAGCGCCGCGCCTTCGGCGGCTTATCGGGGCAGCGTATTGAATGCCGCGCTTTGATTATCGACGGGTGTTTTTCAGCCGTTCCATCTCTTTTATATCTTTTACAAGGAGTTTACCATGTCGCAAAATTCCCGCCTCATCGGCCTTGCGCCTTTAAGCGTACTCGGCACTGAGCCGGTTGATCTGATTCGTGCTGCGGCCAAAACAGGCTACGATTTCGTGGGTTTACGCGTGCAGCCGGTGACTGCCGCCGAACCGGATTTAAACATGCTGCATGGTAACCGGCGCCAAAAAGAAGCGTTGGCCGCGTTGAAAGACACCGGCATCAAAGTGGTGGACATTGAGTTTTTGCTGCTCGACGGCAAGGTTGGCCGCGAGGTGTGGCTGCCGATGATGGAAGCGGGCGCGGCTTTGGGTGCACGTTCGTTAACCTTGGCGGTAGCCGATACCGATGTGGCGCGCGTAACCGACACGTTGGCGCAAATGGTGGCCGACGGCAAGCCGCTTGGCATTGCGCCCACGGTGGAACCGATTTCTTATCAGGCCGTCAAGCAGTTGGCCGACGGCGTGCCTTATGCGGAAGCCGCCGGTGCGCGCCTGTTGTTGGATACGCTGCATTTCGCCCGTGCGTTTAGCACGTTGGAGCAGATTCCTGCTGCTGTGCCATATATCGACATGATTCAGTTGTGCGACGGCTTTTTAAACCGGCGTGCCGACCACCGTGACGGCCTGATTCATGAATCACGTGCACACCGCGAAGTGCCGGGTGAGGGCGACTTCCCATTGGCCGAATGTGTGGCAGCTTTGCCGGAAAGTACGTTGATTAGTGTCGAAACGCCGAATCCGAAGTTTGCGGAGATGGGCTTGGAGGCTTATGCGGCGCATTTGTTGGCAGCCGCCCGCCGGATGATTGTGGCGGCGCAAGGGTAACGGTTGATGGAGGGCGAGACAACAGGCTACCTGAAAAGTGTTTGGAAATGCTTTTCAGGTAGCCTTCATTGTTTATGCGGCCATATCAACAGGGCAATGAAAGGCATAAAACAGCAGAGGCTACCTGAAAGGGTTTTCAGGTAGCCTTTGTGGCGGGCGGTGCTTATAAGGGTGTAACGGTAACGCCGACCGACAGCTCTTGTTTGCCGCCGCCGAGTACCAGCCCGTGTATGGGCGATACGTCGTTGAAGTCGCGCCCCCAGCCCACGGTGATGTGCTGGTTTTGCACCAAGCAGTTGTTGGTGGGGTCAAAGTCTATCCAGCCTTGGCTGGGAAAATACAGCGATATCCAAGCATGCGAGGCGTCGGCGCCGATCATGCGCGGTTGGCCGGGCGGCGGGGCGGTGAGAATGTAGCCGCTCATGTAGCGGCAGGCGAAGCCCATCGAGCGCAGGCAGCCTGTCATCAGGTGGGCAAAATCCTGGCAGACGCCGCGGCGGTTGGCCAGCACTTGGTGCAGCGGCGTGGAGATGTCGGTGGCTTGCGGGTCGAAGGTAAATTCGTGGAATATGCGCTGGTTGAGGTCGAACACGGCATCGTAAAGCGGGCGATTGGGGGTGAAACTGGGGGCGGCGTATTCGGCCAGTTCGGTGCTGCGCGGGATGGCGGGCGAGAAATACAGATAGGGCATGGCTTCGCTGTGTTGCGGCAGGTGCTGGTGCAGTTGGGCGAGTGCTTGTTCCCAAGAGGTTTGCTGGTCGATATTGTGTTCGTCGGGACGCTGTTTCAGGCAGGCGGTGAAAGTGGAACGGATTCTGAGCCGGTTGTGGGGCGTGAGCATGCTGATATAGGTTTGCCAATTGCCGAAAAAATCGCGCCGTTCGATTTGTTCGTTGGGGCCGGGTTCGAACTGGGCGGTGTATTGTTCACACGTTTGCCAAGCGAAGTCGCGCGGTTTGATGTGCAGCATCTGCTGTGACAGGTTCACGGTAGCGGTGTAGTGATAAACGGTATCGTGCTGAACCATGTATTTGATGAGGCAATCGGATAAGTGCATATTGGGCATCGCTTTGTCGGAGGGCTCGGTGAGCGGGTATTTGTTTGTGTTTCTATTCTGGTGTGTGGGTGAAAAATTGGGCGCTGAGGGCGGCGGAGAGATCTGTGCAAATGGTTTGCATCTCGCTTAACCAATTGTTGAGCCTGTTGCTTTGATGAACGAAATCGGCGTCGATGTTCATGGCATGTAGTGCCTGTATTTGGGCGTGCAGCGGCTTGGTCAGTTGTGCGCCCAAATTGTCGGGAATGGCTTGCAGGCACTGGCTTAGGGCTTGGAGTTGGAACATCACCGATTGTGGGTTGCTGGGGTCGAGCACCAACAGATCCAGCACGGGCAGGTATTCGGGCAGGGCATCGTAGCGGGAACGGTAGGTAACGCCGCTGTCGGCCAAGTCTAGCAGCCAGTCGAGGCTGTTTTGCTCGGGCATGTATAAGGTTTGTTGCAGCAACACCGATAAAAATTGCAGGCGCTCGAGATAGAGGCCGGCCTGGATAAATTGCCAGCTCAGGTTGCGGGTCATGCCATCCATGGTGAAGCCCATCATGGTGACGAAAGCGGTGTTGGCATCGTTGAGATAATCAAGCGTATCGCTGATGTCTGGTTTGGATGAGGCTACCTGAAATTGGTGTAGAAGCTGATTGAGCATGCGCCAGTGGTCGTTGGAAAAATATTCGCGCAGGCGGAAGGCCAGTTGGTAGAGTTGGTTGATGTTGGCATAGAGGCTGGTTGAGTCTGCGGTGAATACGGCGTGAATCAGGTGTTGTTCGATGGCCTGATCTCCTAATGGTTCGCCGGGGTTATAGACGGGCAGCAAATGGTACCAGTAGGCAACGATTTGCAGCGTCGGCCATACGGGGGTGCGCGCTTCGGGGCTGTGGTATAGAAAGGTGTGTACGGCTGTGCGCAACAGCCGTGCAATGTATTTTCCGCGCATGGCGTGGCGGCCATACCAAAACAAATCTTCCACCATGCGGCTGGGTACATAGGCGTTGTCGCGGATTAAATCTTGTGCGGTGACGTGTGTTTTCAACAGGCTGACATAAGGGTTGGCATAGGAGGCGGTAACCCAGGTGTCTTTGCTGGTGCCTCCTTGCTGCATGCTCAGTACGCGGCTGTCGCCGCTGCTGCCGACGCGGGTGAGGCCGCCGGGCATAATCGTATAACCATTGGGTGTGGCGCAAGCATAGACGCGCACACCGATGGCGGAGGCGGGCAGTTTGGCAAACGTCAGCCCTTCTGTGGCGGCAGTATTCTCGTCGAACACCGGTGATTGTGACAAACGAATCAGCTCTTGGGCAATGTAGTTTTCAGGATTGGCGTTGATTTTTTCAGCCAGCGCTGCACGGGCGGCTTCATCAAGATCGGCACCGAAAACCGGCTCATGAGGAATTTGCGGAAAAGCCGGTTTAACGATTAGCCTATCCATATGCTGCAATACATGCTGCATGGCTGCCGCTTCGCCGCACCACCAAGTTGCCACGGAAGGAATGCGCAGCTCTTCGCCGAGCAGGTGGTGCGACAGTGCAGGCAGATAGCCCAGCAGCGCGCCCGACTGCAAAATGTTTGATCCCAGCGCGTTGGCCATAAATACCGTACCCAAACGCACAGCCTCGTTTAAGCCCGGAATGCCGAGCAGGGAGTGTTCGTTGAATTCGAGCGGATCGCAAAAATCGTCATCCTGCCGCCGTACGATGCCGTGCACCGGCTTTAGCCCCAACAGCGTTTTCAGCCAGACCACGCCGTTGCGCATGGTCAGATCGCCGCCCTGTACCAAAGGATAGCCGAGATAGCCGGCCAAATAAGATTGTTCGTGATACGTTTCGTTATAGGGGCCGGGCGTTAAAATAACAATCAGCGGCGCTTCATTGGGTTGCAGAGGGGCAATGTCGGCGTTATAGGCGCTTTGACGGGCGGCGCACAGGCGCGCCCAATGCGTCATGCTTGTGCTCATGGTAGTGAAAAAATCGCTCAGGCGTTCTACGTTCAGCTCGCGGAACAAATCCGGATAAATACTCGACAGCACCATGCGGTTTTCCAGTGCATAACCCGCCCCCGTTGGCGCCTGAGTGCGGTCGCCGATAACCCACCAGCGGCCGTCTGGCGCCCGCACCAAATCAACGGCATAAAGATGCAGTGCGATATTGTCGTCGTAAGTTGTGCCGTGGCAGGCATGCAGAAAGCCGCTGTGGCCATAAATCAGCCCCGGCGGCAGTTGGCCGTCGGCAATCAGCTTTTGCGGGCCGTAGATATCGAGCAGAATCTTGTTGAGCAAAAATGCACGCTGCGCTACCGCCGCCGATATTTCCTGCCATTCGTCGTGCGACAGGATAAACGGAATGCTGTCGAGCGACCACGGCCGTTGCAAGCCCTGTGTGTCGGCATAAACATTGTAGGTTACACCGTTGTCATGAATCTGGCGCTGGATTGCCGCCAAACGCTTTTGCATCTGCTCGTCGGTCTGCAAGCCCAGATCGTGCATAAACGTTTGCCAATGCGGGCGGATGTTGCCGTTGGAGTCTAACCATTCGTTATAGTGGGTATGTGCGACCATATTGGAAATCCGGGCAGAATATTGTTAAAAAGCGTTGTTTTGACAGTTTAACCCAATTTGGTTGTTTGCATCAGGCCAGATGGATGCGCTTAGGCTAAATGCCCATTTTTATCGGAAAGGACTGTGCTGAAGATAGGGCGGCCGGGGTGAGCCGCTGAAACGATGCTGCTTATTATGCAATGAGTTTGCTTTGGCAGGCTGCCGGATTGACAATGTAATTTTAAATCATTCAGGTAGCCTCAGTTTTTGGGGGAGCGTACAATCATTTGGCATTTCAAAATGCTTCAACAACCATCCTGCGCCAAATTGTGTCCGCTTTTAAGGGCGAGGCATCACTGGGGCAGGTCGGATTTTGAAGTGACTTTTCGCCTTAACACAGGAGCTATATATGTCACACTCTGTTTCTAACAATGCCGCCTCAGTTCTGAATAACCCCTTTCTCAACAAAGGCACTGCTTTTACCGCTGCTGAGCGCGAGCAGTATGGTTTGATTGGCGCGTTACCATCGAAAATTCAAACCATCGAAGAGCAGGCACAGCGGGTTTACGGGCAATTTTGCGAAAAAAATACGGATTTGGAAAAACGCATTTTTCTGATGAATGTGTTCAATGCCAACCGCACGTTATTCTATTATTTGATGAGTGAACATATCGTTGAATTTATGCCGATTGTGTATGATCCGACTGTGGCCGAATCCATCGAGCAATACAACGAGCTGTTTTTAAAACCGCAAGATGCGGCCTTTTTATCGGTAAACCGCCCTGAAGAAATTAAACAGTCTTTGTTGAATGCTGCCAGCGGGCGCGATATCCGTTTAATCGTGGTTACCGACGCGGAAGGCATTTTGGGTATTGGCGACTGGGGTGTAAACGGTGTGGATATTGCTGTGGGCAAGTTGATGGTTTATACCGCAGCTGCAGGCATTAATCCGGCGCAAGTGTTGCCTGTTTCTATTGATGCCGGCACCAACAATCAAAAATTGTTGAACGATCCGTTTTATTTGGGCGAGCGTCATGAACGTGTTCGTGGCGAAAAATACGATGCCTTTATCGACCAATTTGTCAACGCTACCCAAGAGTTGTTTCCAAAATTATTATTGCACTGGGAAGATTTCGGCCGTAGCAATGCTGCTGCCATTTTGAAACGCTATCAAGACAAAATCACTACGTTTAATGACGATGTGCAGGGAACGGGAATCGTATCGTTGGCGGGTATTTTGGGTGCATTGAATATTTCTAAAGCCAAGCTGACCGAGCAAAATGTGATTACTTTTGGTGCCGGTACGGCAGGTGTCGGTATTGCGCGTCAGGTGTGTGACGAAATGATGCGTCAGGGTTTAACCGAAGAGGAGGCCAAAAAACGCTTTTTCCTGGTGGATAAACAAGGCTTGTTGTTTAGCGACACCCCGGATTTAACGCCTGAACAAAAAGAATTTGTGCACCAACGCAGTGACTTTGCCAATGCAGATGAATTAACACACTTGGAAGCGGTGGTGAAAGCGGTACATCCGGGCATTATCATCGGCACCTCTACCCAGCCGGGCACATTTACCCAAGCCGTGGTGCAGGAAATGGCAGCACACAGCGAACGCCCGATTATTTTCCCGCTGTCCAACCCGACCGAACTGGCGGAAGCCACCGCTAAAGATTTGATCGAATGGACGGATGGCCGCGCGCTGGTTGCCACCGGCATCCCGTCTCACTCCGTGGAATATAAAGGTGTGACTTACCAAATCGGCCAAGCAAACAATGCTTTGATGTATCCGGGTTTGGGCTTGGGCATTATCGCTTCCACCTCTTCGCGAGTGAACGGCGAATTGCTCTCCAAAGCCAGCCATGCGCTGGGCGGTTTGGTAGACGTGAACGTTGTCGGTGCAGCGGTGCTGCCACCGGTAGACAAACTCACCGAGTTCTCCAACATCATTGCCGAAAAAGTGGCACAAAGTGCTGTGGATCAAGGCTTGAACCGCGAACCGATCAGCAACGTTCGTGAGGCCATTGAAGCGGTAAAATGGGCGCCAAAATATTAATTTTTTCATCAACGCAAAAGCTGCCTGATTTCAGGTAGCTTTTTTATTTTCGAAAAAATTCTCATCATCAAGGCGACGATCTTTGCAAAACTTCTAGATGTGGATACAGTTGGCGTAGGTCGGATTCTTGAATCCGACATTTGGCCGCATAGGTCAAAACAATACCATCCTGTTCTTTGAACAAGCGTTGAATTCAAGAATCCCACCTGCACAGATCGTTAGAAATTTATTGTTTTTGTGTCAGTTTTTCTATTATTTCACTATATCAAAATATCCGGAACTGACCCGTTACCTTCAGAGCACCTTTGAAGGTATGGTAATACCCCCATTTTTAATTGAATTAATGGGTAGAAAATCTAAAGCCTTGTTATTGTTTAAAAATAGGTGGACAACCATTTACTGACATATGAGGTCGTTCATGATTATAAAAGT
>RRZU012696528.1_pt1 | contig 14702 bp, 12 predicted proteins | sample 2165561 | NCBI WGS metagenome assembly RRZU01 (sample SAMN10456909, study PRJNA506462) | wastewater metagenome | isolation source: wastewater sludge | place: USA: Moscow, Idaho
GCTTTTGGTTTCCCAAATGCTCTGCAAAGGTATGCGATTTTTTATAATTTACAATAGCTTCTGACGTTTTTTTACTCGAAAAGGAGCATTTTTTCTTTATCCTACAACGACTACAAAATCGTCTTCCACGAAATAATGCAATAAATATTTGTTTTTCAGCGAAGTAAAAAATTCTTGCAAATAAAACCGACCGCATTGTTGTACCTCTATTTTCTCCATAAAAAAGTGTTTGGCAAAATCTAAACCCTCCTCTCCTAACTTCTTATAAGCGGTTTCTTTGGCACACCACGCAACAAGAAAATACAAATTGCTATTGCCGGCATATTCTATTTCCGTTGGACTCAGAAAACGTTCCACCACACGATTAACCCTGTCGCTTCTATATTCCACGTCTATGCCTGTTTCTCCCTCGGTACTGATACAGACAGCGGCAAACTTCTTGGTGTGCGAGAAACTGATAAAAAATGAGTTATCTGCCAAAAAGGGTTTTCCGGATGGAGCATAATCCACACTCTTGTGCTCTCCCAAAATATTATACAGTAATACCCTAACTGCCAGCCACTCTTTTTGCCTATGCTCTTTGCCTAATGAATACACATGAGCATACTCTTCTTTATTTTCAAGTAAAGAAAGTAATTCAGGCACCGTTTCATCTATTTGCCAAACGGCAAAAGAAGTAGTGGTATTTATATTTTTTTGATAGAATAAAGGCAAGTTTTTTTGTGTTTATTTCCACTTCATTGTTTCCATAATACGTACAATATCTTCTTTGATGTACGAAACCACAGGGGCAATAGAATCTTTGTTTGGTCGATTATTAAAATACAAAGCTCCTCTGAAAAAATGTTTAGTGCTATCAGTAAGTATAAATTGCACAGAAGACGCGGTATTTCCCTTTATTTCATACAAAATTCCGTACATATTAAGGTTTTTATTTTCAAATGGTTGCTGAGTTATTGCATCGGCTTTGATAGCATGCTTATACACAAAAGCACGGGAATCTTCCGAAATTTCGTAAAAATTATTGTGTATAGCTTTGTAACTGCAATAAATTTTGGCATTATACTCCGGATACACAATGTCTATCCAATAATCTCCCCCTTTGTGAGGAACAATCCTAGCTATATTTTCGGGATATTCAAATTGATAAGGAGCCTGAGTTTGACTTACAGCATATTCTTTTTTCTTTAATTCAATTCTAAAATAACCCCTCGGACGAGGTGTATAATCAGTACACCCTTCCAAAAAAACAAGCAATACAAAAAGTAAAGTAATTTGATTTTTATTCATCTTGAGCGTCTTCTTTTTTAATGGTAAGTTTTATGGTTTTAATTCGACGCTTATCTGCCGAAATAATTTCAAATACATAACGGTTATAGGTAAGAACTTCTCCATTTTGTGGTATTTCTCCTTTTATTTCTAAAATTAATCCCGCCAAGGTATCAGCCTCTCCTATTATTTTTTCAAAATCTTTCTCTTCAATAGCCTCAATTTTAAAGAAATCGTGCAACAAAATCTTAGCTTCGAAAATAAATACACTTTCTTCTATTTGAATACACATTCTTTCAGGGTCGTCATCGTACTCATCGCTAATATCCCCCACTATTTCTTCCAAAATATCTTCAAGTGTTACAATTCCTGCTGTTCCGCCAAATTCATCCACTACAATGGCTAAGTGGTTTTTGTTCTTTTGGAACTCTTCCAATAAAACATTAATACGTTTATTTTTAGGAACAAAATACGCTGCACGCACCAGCGTTTGCCAACGAAAATTATTACCTTTCTTCAGGTGCGGTAATAAATCCTTAATAAACAAAATTCCTTTGATGTTATCTATCGTTTCAGAATATACAGGTAAACGCGAATATTCCGTTTCGTTAATTAAATCAATGACATCAAAAAAGCTGGTGGTAATATCTATGCCGACAACATCGACACGGGGAACAATGATTTTTTCTGCGTCAATATCGCTAAATTTGATAATTCCCTCCAAAATATCCTTATCCTCTTTTATTTCGGAGGAAGTCAGATTAAATACCTGAGACAAGTCATTTTTGGATATGTTATGAGATGAATGCTTCTTTTCAAAAAGTTTGGCTTTGTTGGTAGGTTTGACAAAAAGCCAAGTAAACGGGTAAAACAATTTTCTCAAGCAATTCGTCAAAGGAGCTGTTTTACGAGCCACTTTTAATGGATTTTTTGAGGCATACATTTTGGGTATATATTGTCCGAAAAGTAATAAAAGAAAAGTTACCGAAGCCATTGTTACAAAAAGACCAAACCAAATTTGTTTTGAAAAATCGAACAAAGAAAAAACGAGGTAGGTGGAAAGAATGACGATAGCAATATTCACTATATTTTCAGCTATAAGAAAGGTTGCCAGCAAGGTATCGGGTGACGATTTGAGCTGCTGAACAAGTCCATCCCTTTTTGAATCACTACTATTCAACTCATCAACTTCTCTGGTCGTAAAACCAAAAAAGGAAACCTCAGAAGCCGAAATAAAAGCCGAAAATAAAAACAAAATCACTAGCGTGAGAACAGAAATAATGATGCCGTAAGGAATCGTCAAAGAATCAAATTGTCCTACACAAAAAATAAAAGAATCCAACGTATTCAACTGTTTGTAAATTAGTTACTCAATAAAATGGGGAAACTGCAAAAGTCTCTGACAAAGGTACAAACTTTTACTTTCAAAAAAGGAATATTTACCTAGCTTTCTGCAAAGACAAACAAAAATAGAAAAGAATTTTGTATCAAAAGACGAAAGAACTGATTTTCATTTTTTAATCGAATTCCTTTCAGTAATAAAGTATGTTTGCTAAATTTGCGTCCTAATTTAAAAGGAAGAGCGATGAATATTTCGTACAATTGGCTAAAACAATACATCAATATTGATATTGCACCTGAAGAAGTTTCAAAAAAGTTGACTTCTCTTGGCTTGGAAGTTGGATCGGTAGAAACTGTGGAAACTATAAAAGGTAACCTAGAAGGTTTGGTGGTAGCAGAGGTGTTGGAGTGTGAGAAGCATCCTGATGCCGACCGTTTACACATTACAAAAGTGGATATAGGTAACGAAGAAAGTCCTTTGCAAATTGTGTGCGGTGCACCTAATTGTCGTAAAGGCTTAAAAGTGGTATTAGCCACGATTGGCACAAAACTATATTCGGGAGATGAAGTTTTTACCATTAAACGCTCAAAAATTCGTGGAGTGGAATCCATGGGGATGCTGTGTGCTGAAGACGAAATTGGTGTTGGAAACAGCCATGACGGAATCATTGAACTCCCCCTTGAAACAAAAACAGGAACTTTAATCAAAGACATATATCATATTGAAAATGAGACTGTTTTTGAAGTAGATATTACTCCAAACAGAATAGATGCCGCTTCTCATTTTGGTGTAGCACGCGACTTATCCGCCGTACTTTCTTTGACAGACAAAAACATTCAATTAACCAAACCCTCAGTTGAAAATTTTAAAGTGGACAATACCGACTATGTTGTTAATGTAACGGTAGATAATACAGAAAAATGCCCACGTTATTGTGGTATTACCCTGAACAACATTACAGTAAAAGAATCTCCGGAATGGTTAAAAAAACACCTTACAAGCATCGGCTTACGCCCTATCAACAATGTAGTTGATGTGACAAATTTCATTTTACATGAAATGGGACAACCTTTGCATGCTTTTGATGGTGATAAAATAGAAGGGAATCAAATACATGTGAAAACACTTCCTGAAAAAACCAAATTTACGACATTGGATGGTGTAGAAAGAACTATTTCTGCTGAAGACTTGATGATTTGTAACGCTAATGAAGGTATGTGTATGGCTGGTGTTTTTGGAGGTTTGGACTCCGGTGTAACGGAAAAAACGACCAAAGTATTTATCGAAAGTGCTTATTTTAATCCTGTTAGCATACGGAAAACAGCTCGCCGTCATGGATTAAATACCGATTCTTCTTTTCGATTTGAAAGAGGTATTGATCCTAACAACACTATTTATTCATTAAAAAGGGCTGCTTTACTCATTAAAGAAGTAGCCGGAGGCGAAATCTCGTCAAACATTATTGATATTTATCCGAACAAAATAGAGGATTTCAAGGTAACTGTTTCCTATGAAAAAATTTATAACCTAATTGGCAAAGAGATTGAAAAAGAAACAATTAAAGCTATTTTGAAAGGATTGGAAATCACCATTGAAAAAGAAGAAAACAATGTCTTATATCTTTCTGTTCCTGCTTACCGTGTTGACGTTCAAAGAGATGTAGACGTTATTGAGGATATTCTTCGTGTATACGGTTATAACAATATTATACCGACCAGTAGCTTAAAATCTGCTATTACCTACTCAAAACAACCAAACAGTAACAAGTTACAAAACCTTATAGCTGAGCAGCTTACCGGCAGTGGATTTTATGAAATAATCAATAATTCACTCACCAAGATATCTTATTACACACCATTAACAAAATATTCTTTGGATAAAGGAGTAAAATTGATGAATCCATTAAGTTCGGATTTAGGAGTAATGAGACAAACGTTGCTTTTTGGCGGATTGGAAAGTATTGCTTACAATCGGAATAGAAAAAATGCCAATCTTAAATTTTACGAATTCGGTAATTGCTATCACTTCAATAGTGCCAACAAGAACCCGGAAAAAATACTAGGTGCCTATTCGGAAGAATTTCATTTAGGACTCTGGATTACAGGCAACAAAAGCAAACAAAGTTGGATTGAAGGCGAAAGAAAAACTTCTTTTTTCGACTTAAAAGCATATGTGGAGAATATTTTGACTCGGTTAGGCGTACCAAATTATAATTTGGAAACCATTGACCTCGAAGATGAATTATTTGATAGTGCTCTTAAAATACAAACAAGATCGAAGGAAACGGTTGTTGTATTGGGGCTTGTTTCACAAAAACAACTTAAACAATTTGATATTGACACAGAGGTGTTTTTTGCCGATTTCAAATGGGAAACAATGTTGAAACTCCTTAACAAACAGAAAGTCAATTACAAAGAAATATCTAAATTTCAAGGAGTAAAAAGAGACTTAGCGTTGCTTTTGGATAAGGAAACTCGTTTTGATGAAATAGAACGTTTGGCTTTTGCTACCGAAAAAAAATTGCTAAAAGAAGTGTCTTTATTCGACGTTTACGAAGGAAAAAACATAGAACAAGGGAAAAAATCTTATGCCGTTAGTTTTATTATTCAGGATGAAAATAAAACACTGGAAGAGTCTCAAATAGAGAATATTATGCAGAAGCTAATCCATACTTTCGAAGAAAAATTAGGAGCTAAAATAAGACAATAACATTTTAATAACACTATATCTTTATGGGAAGAGCATTTGAATACAGAAAAGCAACCAAATTGAAACGCTGGGGCAATATGGCTCGCGTTTTCACAAAATTAGGAAAACAAATTACTATTGCAGTAAAAGAAGGCGGACCTGATCCGGATTCAAACGCTCGTTTACGTGTTCTTATTCAACAGGCAAAAAAAGAAAATATGCCCAAAGAAAATGTAGATAGAGCTATCAAAAAAGCCAGTTCGAAAGATGAAGGCGATTACAAAGAAATGATATACGAAGGATACGGACCTAACGGTATTGCTATAGTCGTAGAAACCGCCACTGACAACCCAACGAGAACAGTTGCGAACATACGTAGTTACTTTACAAGGAATGGTGGTTCGCTTGGAACGACAGGTTCTTTACAATTTTTATTCGACCATAAATGTGTGTTTAGAATTGCACCCAAAGAAGGCGTTTCTTTAGATGATTTGGAACTCGAATTGATTGACTTTGGAGTAGATGAAGTATTGGAAGACGAAGAAAACAACGTTGTTCTTTATGGTGAATTTCAATCCTACTCTGCCATTCAAAAATACCTCGAAGAAAACGGATTTGAAATTCAAAGTGCTGAATTCGAAAGAATCCCAAATGATTTGAAAACCTTGACGGAAGAACAAAAAGCTCAAGTAAACAAATTAATCGACAAAATAGAAGAAGACGAAGATGTTCAAAATGTTTATCATAACATGGATGAATAGTCTATTCTTAAAAACATTTAAATCCCAATACCCCTCATACGTATTGGGATTTTTTATTTTAAATAAGATTTTGATTTTCAACACCTTTCACCTCGTCGTTCATAAGTATCCCTACTTTTTATTTTATTATATACAAAATTTCCATACATTTGCACCTGCATTGGTTCACGTTACCTCATTCAAGAGGCTGTGATTAAAAGGGAATCAGGTGTAAACCCTGAACAGTCCCGCTGCTGTAAGCTCTTTTCAACGTGTTGGATAATACTTTTGCCACTGAGATGTTGGGTGAAATCTGCAAAATGCAGATTGCTACTAACAAATTTTTCGGGAAGGCGTTCAATACGGGAGCAAGTCAGAAGACCTGCCTTTGCGTTAAAAACTAAAAAACACGGTTCTCGAGGAAAGAACTTGGTGGGTAATGCATCAGTACACATTCAAACAACAAACTTTTGTACGTATCATTATTTTATTGCTGTTTTTTGCAGCAACGATACGGACGGCTTATTCAACAGAACAAGCCTCTACTGACACATCTAAAATTCACTACCTCAACGAAGTTGAAATTGTCCGTCAAAAACCTACTAAAGAAGTTATTGCAGCACAGAAATTAGCCGGAAATGAAATTGAAAAATTGAGTTGTCAATCGGTAGCTGATGCCATTCGATACTTTTCGGGAGTGCAAATTAAAGATTTTGGTGGCATTGGTGGACTGAAAACCATTGATATACGCAGTATGGGAACTAACCAAATGGGTGTATTTTATGATGGAATTCAACTGGGCAATGCCCAAAACGGGCAAGTAGATTTAGGTCGTTTTTCGCTTGATAATATGGAATCTATCAATCTTTACAACGGACAAAAAAGTTCTATATTACAATCGGCAAAAGATTATGGCTCTGCCGGAAGTATTTACTTGGAGACAAAAAAACCCGATTTTCCTGATCAAGAAAAATATAATCTGTCAGCAACATTCAAAACAGGTTCTTTCGGATTAATAAACCCATCCATTTTATTTCAGCACCAGCTGAACAAGAATATAAACACATCATTAAGTGCTGAATACACTGATGCAAATGGAAAATATAAATTTAGACACCGCAAGGTAAACGCTGATGGAACAACAGCTTATGACACAGTTGCGATTCGGGAAAATGCAGATATTGAAGCGTTAAGAACAGAAGCTGCAATATTCGGAAACATCCGGAATGGTGAATGGAAAGCTATGTTGTATAATTATGCCTCAGAAAGAGGTTTACCAGGCTATGTGGCACGTAATTTATACGAACATGAACAACGCCAATGGGACAACAATTTTTTCTTGCAGACATCGGTAAAAAAGGAAATCGGTCGTTATTCGTTTTTAGCAAATGGTAAATATGCCAATGATTATACCCACTATTTAAATGCCGACACTACCTTGCAATACGTTAATAACCATTACCACCAACAGGAAATTTACGTTTCAGCTGCCAATGCATACTCTATTTTCAGTTGGTGGGAAATGGCTCTTTCGGGAGATTTTCAATGGAATACCCTTGACGCTGATTTAAATGATTTTGCCTATCCATCACGTTATACCGAGTTAGTTGCTCTAGCTTCCAATTTCAAATTTCCGCATTTAAAAATACAATCGAGTACTTTGGGCAGTTTCATCCAAGAAGAAACTCAACAAGGACAAGCTTCGAATCCAACAAATATTATAACTCCTGCAATTATTATTTCTGTGCGACCTTGGCTGAATTATCCATTTGACATTCAGGCTTTTTACAAAAAAATATTCCGAATGCCTACCTTTAACGATTTATATTATACGGTAATTGGAAACTCTTTGCTAAAACCGGAATATGTTACCCAATACAATATCGGAATTTCTCACTTGTGTTATAGACCGAAAAATATTTTGAGATCGCTCGATGTACAAATCAACACTTATTTTAACAAAGTAAAAGATAAAATTATAGCTGTTCCAACCGCTAACCCTTTCCGTTGGCAAATGACAAATCTAGGTATTGTCCAAATTATTGGAACCGATGTTTCGGTCAAAAGTGCGTTTGTTTTGAGTAAAACCTGGCAAGCTTCTTTGAGACTTTGTTATACTTTTCAAAAAGCACAAGATTTTACAGACCCTTCGGAGGATTATTATGGTGACCAAATACCCTATATCCCTGTACACAGCGGATCTGCTATTGCTAATGCTTCATATAAGACGTGGAACTTCAATTACAGTTTTATTTATACAGGTGAACGTTATAATGCAAGTGCTAATATTTCAGAAAATTACGTTCAACCATGGTACACACATGATGTATCCTTATCGAAAGATTTTGTTTGGCAAAAAATAAAGTTTACCGCCTCGACAGAAGTAAACAACTTACTGAATCAGCAATATGATGTAGTACTTAATTACCCAATGCCGGGAAGAAATTTTAAACTGATATTGAAAATAAATCTTCCTATAAAAGAAAATAAATTATGAAAAATATTTATTTGAAACGGTTTAAACCACATATTTTCATTGTAATATGTTGCATAATCGGCTTATTTGGATGTCGAGATGATGACCCAGTTTTACAGCCGACAAAAACTGTCGTTACAACAGAAAATCAAGAAGAATCAATTCAAGGTTTCTATTTACTTAACCAGGGAAATATGGGAAGTAATAAGGCTACTCTTGACTATTTTGATTACACAACAGGTATATATACAAAAAATATTTATGCAGCAACCAATCCGAATGTCGTATCCGAGTTAGGAGATGTCGGCAATGATTTGGCCATATACGGCAATAAATTATATGCAGTTATCAATTGTTCCAATTTTGTTGAAGTTATGGATGCCAAAACAGCCAAGCATATAGGCTCTATCGAAATTCCGAATTGTCGTTACATAACTTTTTATAATGGGAAAGCATATGTTAGTTCATATGCAGGACCAGTACAAGTAGGATCAAATAATGATCAAATAGGATATGTTGCTGAAATAGATACAGCCACATTACAAATAACCCGCACTGTAACAGTCGGTTATCAACCAGAAGAAATAGCAGTCGTAAATAAAAAATTGTATGTTGCCAATTCAGGAGGATACCGTGTACCTAATTACGACAGTACCATCTCTGTTATTGACCTAAGTACTTTTACCGAAATTAAGAAAATTGATGTTGCTATCAATTTGCATCGATTGAAGGCTGATAAATACGGAGATTTGTATGTAACAAGCCGAGGTGATTATTATGATGTACCATCCAACTTGTACGTAATTGATACAGAAAATGACTGTATAAAAAAAAATCTTAATATAGCAGCCAGTAATATAGCTATAGCAGGAGACTCCGCCTATATTTATAGTACAGCATGGAGTTCTATATCAAATAAAAATGTTGTTTCATTTGGGATTATAAATGTGAAAACAGAAGAAATTATTACTCGAAATTTCATTAGCGATGGAACCGATGCGGAGATAGAAGTTCCATACGGAATAGCAGTTAATCCTATCACCAAGGAAATTTTCGTAACAGATGCAAAAAGTTATGTCATTCCGGGAACTCTATTTTGTTTTAATTCTAATGGCACACTAAAATGGTCTGTGACTACTGGTGATGTACCTGCTCAATTTGCTTTCTTATGGAAATAAACAGTGTAATAAACGAATCATGAAAAAACGAATACCTCTTTTTCTATTATTAAATCTGCTTTGGGGGGTTTCAACAAATGGAAATGCTGAAAATTCTGCCTACGTATCTAAAGTTTTTGATTTTGTTCCTGCACCGGGACAATTTATAAACCAATTACCTGCACATGAGACAAATGACGATTCTGCTGCAATAATAAAAAAAGTAGAAAACTACATTGTTGGCGGGCAGAACGGTTTAGTTTCACTAGGCAGCTATGGAGGATATGTTGTGGTTGGATTTGACCACACTATTGTCAACGTTTCGGGGGAATATGACTTTAAAGTATACGGAAATGCTTTTTATTCATCAAATACTGCAACCAAAGTTGGAGGAAACAGTGAACCCGGTATCGTAATGGTTTCTTACGATTCTAATAAAAACAATTTGCCCGATGATGAATGGTACGAATTAGCCGGGAGCGAATATACCAAAAAAACCACTATCAAAAATTATGAAATAACCTATTATAAACCGAGTACTGAAACAGAAAGCCAAACAGGTGCACTTGCCGATTATATTTATTGGAAAGACAATATGGGATCTGATGGTTATGTTTCTAAAAACGCTTTTCATCAGCAAAGTTATTATCCGCAATGGATTAAGTCAGATTCTCTAGTTTTTAAAGGAATCCTTTTACCTGATAATGGAGTGAATGAAAGTAGCACTGGTAACAGTTATTTTCTCTATGCGTATGATTGGGGTTACGCAGATAATCATCCCAATACAAGTGACTTATCTAACTTTAAAATAGAATGGGCTGTTGACAAAGATGGCAATTCCGTTTCTCTACCCGGAATTGATTTTATCAAGATTTATACCGGTGTATTACAAAATGACGGATGGTTAGGTGAATGTTCAACAGAAGTGGGAACAGTAATGGATTTACATCCGAATGCAACTTTTTCAGGCATTGAATCGACACAAATAAACGGCTTATATATTCAAAATCCTTTCCAAGAAACTCTTTCTATATCGACACCGGAAAACATCGAAATTACCTTTTATAACCTATCCGGAAAACAAATAAAAACAGTGCAAATAGCAACTGGCAATACTCTACTGCCATTAAATGACCTTTTGAAAGGCATTTACATTGCAAAAATCAGTTCAAAAACAGATGTATCTGTTCAAAAAATCATAAAAACTTATTAATCAATTCATTATAAATAAAATAAAACCATGAAAAAACTTTTACTTACTTTAGGAATGATAGCTACCTTAGCTATTAGTACAAACGCAGGGAACATTGTATTGAATTTAACACAACCCACTACCCCTGAGTCTTTTAGCTACAATGCAACAAAAGGTTACTGGACAGAAACTTACAATGATGCAGACTATACATGGATCGAATCACAAGTATTCAAAATATCACACCTTATTGGGGGTGCTGGTTCATCATATAGTGGAAGTTATTGGGATGGATTTACTGTTGGTACAAATGGAGATATTACCAATTACGAAAATGCTTCCAATTGGATAGTGAACCAATGGGGATGTATGGCCGGTGGTGGAATTGCCACTGATGAAAATGGTGAAATTCAGAAGGATATCAACGGAAATATCATTACAACGTCAAACAAACCCTACTTGATAGCAAACTGGGGATATTATACGGAAAATAGTCAACACAGTAATATCATAAAATTTGTTGGAAACAAAAGTTACAAAGCCATTGGAGTATATATTTGCAGCCATCCTTGGCCTTATTACGGTAATTTATATGGTGATGGATATGCTCGTGCCCTTAATCAAGAGGGCGACTATTTTAAAGTAATAGCTCACGGTCTTGATGCAAATGCCTCAGAAACAGGAAGTGTTGATTTTGTCTTGGCAGAATATAAAGAGGGTGTACTCACTCAAAATAACACATGGAAATGGATGGATTTAAGTTCTTTAGGTACTGTTGCCAGCATTTACTTTACCGTCGAAACAACAGATACAGGCACGTACGGTCCAAATGCGGCCATGTATTTTTGCATGGACAAATTAACCGTCAATGAAACTGAAACACAGATTACTGAAACAACTGAATTGGGAGTATATCGTATAAAAAACACCCTTTACAATCTTCCTATTGGAGCATCTATTGAAGTTTATACAATAAGTGGTCAAGTTATTTTCAAGGGAAAAGCAACTAACAACACACTCGTTTTACCTGAAGCAAACAATTCTTTCTTCATAACCAAGGTTAGCTCTGAAGAAGGCATTCAAATAATTAAGTAATCAAAATTCAAGATAAAAAAATCCGAAAAACAGTCATTAGACTTGTTTCTCGGATTTTTTATTTTACGATATTTTCAATTAAGCAAAAATTTCTTTTTTGGCCGACAATAGCGTATTTTTCATTAAAGAAACTATTGTCATAGGACCTACTCCTCCAGGAACAGGTGTAATAAAAGAACACTTCGGAGCGACTTCTGCAAAAAGGACATCGCCTGTTAATTTAAATCCCGATTTTGTTTTATCCGAGGGCACTCTTGTTGTTCCAACATCAACTACGACAGCACCATCTTTTACCATATTACCTTTAAGAAACTCAGGTTGTCCCAAAGCTGCAATAATAATATCAGCTTTCAAGCATTGTTCTTGCAAATCTTTTGAATAACTATGACAAATAGTCACCGTAGCATTACCGGGATAAGCCTTTTGCATCATCAAACCGGCGACAGGTTTTCCTACAATATTACTTCTTCCCAACACTACACAATGTTTACCCGAGGTTTCAATGGAATAGCGTTTTAGCAATTCTAGAATACCTGCAGGAGTAGCAGAAACAAAAGATGGCAAACCGATAGAGGTTCGACCAACATTGATTGGATGAAATCCATCGACATCTTTTTTATAGTCAATAGCTTCAATAATTTTTTGTTCTGAAATATGTTTTGGCAAAGGCAATTGAACGATAAGACCATCAATATCAGTATCTTGGTTCATTTCTTTGATTTTTTCCAACAACTCAGCCTCTGTTACATCACTTTCATAACGAACAAGCGTTGAAGTAAATCCACATTGTTCACAAGCTTTTACTTTGTTCGCCACATAGGTTTCACTTCCTCCATCATGACCTACTAAAATAGCTGCCAAATGAGGTGTTTTTCCACCCTTACTTTTTAGTTGAATTACTTCTTGTGCTATTTCTTGTTTAATTTTATCGGCAATAGCCTTTCCATCTATTAATTGCATCTGTTTTCTTTTTTATATTATCTTCTCGGCAATTTATTTCCGTTAGCTTGAACCATACGCATCATTTTTCGGATACCCTCAAACTGTTTCAGTAACTTGTTAACTTCCTGAATAGAAGTTCCACTGCCACTTGCCAAACGTTGTTTTCTAGAACCGTTCAATGCTTGTGGATTTTCCCTTTCGTAGGGAGTCATTGATTGAATAATGGCTTCAATACTTTTAAAAGCATCTTCTTTAATATCAACATCTTTCATTGCTTTTCCGACACCTGGAATCATAGCCGCCAAATCTTTCAAATTACCCATCTTCTTGATTTGTTTTATCTGACCCATAAAATCATTAAAGTCAAACTGATTTTTAGCAATTTTTTTGGCTACCCTTCTTGCTTCCTCCTCATCATATTGTTCTTGTGCACGTTCAACCAGCGAAACAATATCTCCCATTCCCAAAATACGGTCAGCCATACGTTCAGGATGAAAATAATCAATGGCATCCATTTTTTCACCCGTACCGACAAATTTAACCGGTTTGTTGACTACCGAACGAATAGAGAGAGCAGCACCACCACGCGTATCACCATCCAATTTAGTAAGTACAACACCCGTGAAATCCAAACGGTCATTAAATTCTTTAGCCGTATTTACAGCATCCTGACCAGTCATGGAATCAACTACAAACAAAATTTCTTGGGGATTAATAGCCGATTTAATGGCAGCTATTTCATTCATCATTTGTTCATCTACAGCCAAACGACCGGCAGTATCTATAATTAACAAATCATGTCCATTAGCTTTGGCAAACTTGATAGCATTTTGTGCTATTTGTATTGGATTTTTATTTTCAATTTCGCTATAAACAGCTACTCCTATTTGTTCTCCAAGTACTCTTAACTGTTCAATAGCTGCAGGACGATATACATCACAAGCTGCCAAAAGGGGGTTTTTACCTTTTTTGGATTTCAGCATCTTAGCCAATTTTGCCGAGAAAGTTGTCTTACCTGAACCCTGTAAACCCGACATCAAAATAACAGCAGGAGAACCCTTGGTTTCTATATCGACAGAGGTTCCACCCATTAAAAGAGCCAACTCGTCTCTAACGACCTTCACCATCAATTCATTTGGCTTAATAGCAGTCAACACATTCATTCCCATCGCCTTTTCTTTTACTTGTTCAGTAAAATTTTTGGCTGTTTTATAGTTGACATCGGCATCAAGAAGTGCCTTACGAACATCTTTGAGGGTTTCAGCTACATTAATTTCTGTAATTTTACCCTGTCCTTTTAAAATTTTAAAAGATCTTTCGAGGCGTTCACTTAAATTTTCAAACATATCGTATCGTTTATATAAGAAATGTATTTTTCTGTTTTAGAGGGCAAAAATAATCAAAAATATCAACCTGAAAAAATGAAACATACATTTAAGAAGAATTTTTGGGAAAGTCCCGTTTCTGTATTTACATAAATTTAGTACAAATCTAAAGCCACAAATAGGAACCGTTTTAGCCTATTTATTTCTAATATTTGACTATATTTGCAACTTCTAAAATTAGTATTGGATGAAGAATATTCGCAATGTTTGTATTATTGTCCATATTGACCATGGTAAAAGCACACTAGCCGACAGATTGCTGGAAGAAACAAGAACAGTAATTGGTAAAGATATGCAAGCACAAGTGCTTGACAACATGGATTTGGAAAGAGAACGTGGCATCACCATAAAAAGTCATGCCATCCAAATGGATTATTTGCACGACGGTCAAAAATATACGCTCAACCTTATAGACA
>RRZU011835235.1_pt1 | contig 14700 bp, 18 predicted proteins | sample 2165561 | NCBI WGS metagenome assembly RRZU01 (sample SAMN10456909, study PRJNA506462) | wastewater metagenome | isolation source: wastewater sludge | place: USA: Moscow, Idaho
ACTATTCGATCAATTTTATCCGAAAAAGAAAGCCTGCCCTTCTTATCTTCTACACTTCCTGCGATTGCCTCTTCGATAAAATTATATCGTTCCTCCGCTAAGATTCCTTCCCCCTCATCATCGAATTCATCTTCTAATTTTCCGACGATTTTCTCTATTTTCTCCAGTTCTTCTTGGGTCAAAGGAATTTTGTCGATCGTCTCTGTATCCTTTTCTATACATTTTATAGCATAGGCTCTTTTATGAAATTCATTTTTAATATTATCGCTCACTCCAATAATATCCTCAATGGCTTTTTCCAAGGTATGAGAATATCTTATATTTTGAGAGTGTCCGCTCTTTTCTTTCGCTTCTTGGCTTGCCATTTCTACCGCTTTCTCTAATCCAGTTTCCTTCATGGCAGAAATCTCCGCAACAGGGCAGCCGAAACGGTTTGAAATCTCTAAGATATTTATTTTTTCCCCTCGTTTGTCTAAAAGGTCCATTTTATTAAAAACTAAAACTATCGGGATATTCAACTCCATCAGTTGAGTTGATAAGTAAAGGTTTCTTTCCACATTTGTGGCATCGATTATGTTTATAATGACATCTGGTATTTCTTCAAATAAGTACTCTTTTGTTATTACTTCTTCTAAAGAATATGGTGTTAAGGAATACACTCCTGGAAGATCTATAAATTCTATATTTTTATTTCTTTTATAGATTCCAGTCTTTTTCTCTACTGTAACTCCCGGCCAGTTTCCCACATACTGCTGACTTCCGGTTAAGGCATTAAACAAAGTGGATTTTCCTGCATTTGGGTTTCCTGCTAAGGCGATTTTAATAGTCATCTTCCTACCTCCATTCCGCTACTTCTATCATCTTTGCATCTTCTTTCCGCAGGCTTAGCTCATAGCCTCGAAGGGTTATCTGCAGGGGGTCTCCTAAGGGTGCTACCTTGTGAAAATGTATTTTTGTTCCTCTTGTGATTCCCATTTCTCTAATTCTTTTTTTGTTTTTCCCTCTCCTGTCAGATGAATAACTTTATATCGTCTGCCTATGGAGGATTCATCTAGTCGCATACTATTCCCTCTTTCTATTTGATAATGAATATCATTAGTCTATGCTAACTAGTATATCACAAAAATCTTTTTTGTAAATATAAAATATAAATTTTATCATTTAGCGATGGATCTTTTGATTCTTGACGAATAAAAAATAACAGGGTGGACCTATCCCTTCCACCCTATTATCTATACTTTTAATTTTTAAAGATGTTAATTTGATTCTATTTTGGTATTCTTTATTTGCTGGACCACCTGGTCGCTTACAGCTGCTTCCATGATTATCCAAGCTGATCTCTTGATGGTCTATTATCTCTTTTCATCTTGTTTGTTTTATACCCTGCCTCATTTCTGAAACACTTGCTGGAAAAAGTACTATTATTTAGATACTACCCTTCGGCAAATCAGCTCTTTCTAAATCTATTCTATGAGCCTAAGATTAAATAGAGGTTAAGAGATAATTTAATACAAAAAAATCGGGATCTGTTCATTAGCCTTTATTATAAGAGAATCAAAGAGGAACGGTATCCATTGGAAATCTCTATTATAGTATAAAAAAGTATAAGGAAAGTAAGTATCCTACATAATCTTCCTTAAAAGCTTCTCAATAACTGGCGGCAAAAGTATGGAAGGCAAAAGAGCAACTATAGTTCCGAAGAGCCATTCGCTGCCAAAAATCTTGAAAAATCCCGGAGTGATGCCCACATTTTTGATCACCATTGCAATCGCCATAAAGAAATTCATCCCTATAGACATAAGAGTTCCAAATGCTATAGCCTTATATTAATTATTTAATTTCATTTTACTTCCTCCTTGTAGCTTTCTTCTATCCTATTTAGAGTACAGAAAAAGGAGATAAAAAGCAAAAGCTCTCTAAAAGATCCTTCTCTTAGAGAGCTTTTATTATTTTATTTTTTGAGCTGTTTGTTAATCTCTTCAACTTCATTTTTAATTTTTAAATAGATACTAGCCCAGATAAGGAAAAATATTATTGTAAATACGATTAGATACGAAATCACAGCAGCTGGCGTCAATAAAATCCAATGGAGAAATAAGGCGATGGCAATCATCGGAATCACTGTAATGATATAAAAAACAAAGGTCCGTTTCAGCAAGGTCCATTTCTCGTATCCCCATATAATATCGGCACCGGAAAATACTGCCCCGATCATACCGCAAAGAATAGTCTGTATGATTACTGCATTTATCTCGCTGCCTGCATAACGTTGAAAGCTGGGAACAACCGATCCATAATATCCATTGCCAATAAAGAAACTAATCACAATCGTTATAATATATCCGATGGCTATCCCAGGCAGGAAGCCCTGAAGTGCTTTTATTAATATTCTTTTTTTCATCTATCTCCCCTCCTATATTCCTAATACTTGTTTTACTTTCTTTAAATATCTTCTAGAAACAAAACTATTTACCCCATTTGTTAATTTAACTGAGATGGTGCCGACATAAGACAGATCGAAATCTATGGCCTTCTTAAGATTTATAATTTCTGAACGTGATATCCTCACAAATTTCCCCTTGTCTAATCGTTCCTCCAGTTCATAAAGCTTTAATCGAAGCTGATATTCTTTTTCTTCTGTTTCTAAAAGAATCCTTCCATCCTGTGCATAGATCCGAACAATATCTTCTAGATCGATGACTTCTAAGCGGTCTCCATAAAAGCCGGATAAAACCTGAGGTGTCCATACCATAAGTTTTTCCTGAATATTCTGGACTTCTTCTGTTAACTCTTTCGCAAAAATTACGACCTTTGTTTCTCCATAGTCAGAATTTATTTGAATTTTCACTTTCATTATCAACACCTGCCTTTTCTTAATTCTATTGTATTGAAAAGAATAGAATATCTCTACAGTTTTTCCATAAGCGGTTCTTTTCTTTAAACAAACGGTAAGGATAAGATGAGATTTTCTTGCTTTTTTTGCTGTTTTTCTACAACTTCTTTCTGATATAAAAAAAGAAAAACATCGTAATTTTTCCTTTTAAATACTATTCACCACAAAGAGAAAAGGAGTCCCCTTTGTCTTACAATCGTAATCCTTTTACAGGAGAAGGACTCCCAAGAAAAGAATCAAATATTTATTTTTTTAAATTTACAAATAGAAAAATAAGCAGAAAGTTTCTACAACAAAAAAATACTAGATAAAACTTTTCAGCTTTACCTAGTATTTTGTGAATATATCCTCTACTAAGACTATTTGACAAAGATTTCTTTTCTTTCTGAAAACCTGCCTTGTGGAGGTGTTTATAAGACTATCCCTCTTTGTTTAGTCTTCTACTTTTGCTAATTCGTTTACGACAAACATCGCCCCGACAATATCTCCATCTTGTACTTCGAATGGCATATTGCCCATGGTATCGTCCTTGTCATTAGCAAGCTTTGCTGCTTCTTCTAATTCTTCTTTTTTGATATTCGGGATTCCTAATTCTTCAAAGGTTGTAGGAAGGCCAATTTCTTGACAGAAGTAGATGACTTCTAGAATGTCTTCTTCTGGCCTATTTTCAAGAACCATCTGTGTTAAGGTTCCAAAGGCTACTTTTTCTCCATGGGTTAAGTCATGAAGTTCTTCAATTGCTGTCATTCCATTGTGTATGGCATGGGCTGCTGCCAATCCTCCAGATTCAAACCCGATTCCAGATAAGAGAGTATTTGCTTCTATAATATTGGATACTGCCGGTGTCATGCTTTTGTTCTTAATCGCAGCTACCGCCTTTATCCCATCTTCTAATAGGGTATCAAAGCAGAGTTTTGCAAGTGCCATACTCGCCTTTGTTTGTTTTCCTCCGGCGATAGTCGCGCTATTTGATTTTCTTGTAGCGTCTGCTTCGAAATATGTGGCTAATGCATCGCCAATTCCGGATACAAAGAGTCTTTCTGGAGCGTTTACGATGATTTCTTCATCCATAATAACAACATTTGGATTCGATGTTAAGAATAGATATTCATCAAACTGCCCTTCTTTTGTATATAATACAGAAAGAGCAGAAGTGGGTGCATCGGTAGAAGCTGCTGTGGGCATAATCACTACAGGAAGGTTTGCATAGTATGCGGCAGCTTTTGCCGTATCTAAGGTTTTTCCTCCCCCAATTCCAAGAACTGTACAAACATCTTCTTCCTTTATCTTCTCTAAATGTTTTTCAATTTCTTCTTTGGAACATTCTCCTCCGAACTCTTCGATAATTAATTTGGATTCGCCTTCTTCATAGCTTGATTCGATCTCTTCTTTGTAGTTTTTAAGGATAAAGGAATCTACTACCCCATAAACCTTTCCTTCTCCAAATGCTTTCGTATACTCATTTAACTTCTTGATTTCTCCAGGACCTTGAACATATTTCCCCGGTGCCACAATAATTTTAGTCATAATTTTCTCCTATTTTGATTATGATGTTTTATAAAAGATTCTCTGATAATTCATTTACAACAAACATAGCCCCGACGATATCTTTTTCTTTGACCTCAAAAGGCATATTTCCCATAGTATCGCCATCATCATTTGCAAGCTCTGCCACTTTCATAAGTTCTTCTTTTGTAATATCCGGAATTCCTAATTCTTCAAAGCTTGTAGGGAGTCCGATTTCTTTGCAAAATTCAATCGTTGAAAAAATTTCTTCTTCGGACCTATTTTCCATGACCATCTGTGTTAAGGTTCCAAAAGCTACTTTTTCTCCATGAGTCAAATTATGAAGTTCTTCCACTGCTGTCATTCCATTATGAATTGCGTGGGCCGCTGCTAAACCGCCGCTTTCTGCTCCCACTCCAGATAGATAGGTATTTGCCTCTATAACATTGGATACTGCCGGTGTCATGCTTTTGTTTTTCACCGCTGCTACAGCCTTAACTCCGTCTTCTAATAAGGTATCTAAACAAAGTCTTGCTAAAGCCATTCCAGCTTTTGTCTGTTTCTCTCCTGTTAACGTATCTCCATTTGATTTTCCAGTAGCATCCGCTTCATAGAAGGTTGCCAAAGCATCGCCGATACCAGAGGCAAACAATCTGACAGGGGCATTTACGATAATCTCTTCGTCCATAATTACAATGTCCGGATTTGATGGAAGGAATAGATATTCGTCAAACTGTCCTTCTTCTGTATAAATAACTGTCAGAGCCGTACAGGGCGCATCTGCAGAAGCTGCTGTTGGTACGATTGCTACAGGGAGCTTGCTGTAATAAGCTATAGCTTTTGCAGTATCTAGAGTTTTTCCTCCCCCAATTCCAACAATGACATCCGCATCATTTTCTTCTGCCTTTTTAACATGACGGTCTATTTCTTTGCGAGAACTTTCACCTCCGAATTCTTCGATGATCAGCTTTTCTTTCTGATCTTTATAACTGCTTTCGATTTCTTCTCTATAGTTTTCCAGGATAAAGGAATCGACAATTGCATACACTGCTCTTTCCCCATATACAGATGTATATTCTTGAAGTTTTTTAATTTCCCCAGGTCCTTGTACATATTTGTTCGGTGATATAATTACTTTTGTCATGAAATACTCCTTGTTGATTGCTTGACAATATTCGTAAGAATTTTCTCTAAATAGAAATTCTTATAATCTACTCTTGCTACCCCTTTCTTTCTATGCTTAAAATACTTTGTTTGTATTATACCCCGGGAAATTATGGTTAAATATTTATCTATAATAATTTATTCACGAAACTTCATCATTTCTATAGGTTACTTTTCTCTAGGATTGATACACACTTACCTGTACCCATGTTTTTTAACTTTGGTATCTACTATTATAAATATTAATAAAATTAAATACTTGATATCCTTTCCAAAAAAAAGAACCCTAAGGTTCTTTTACTCCGCCGTTTCCCATACCTCTTCAATCGGTCGACGTTTCTTTTGCCTATGAGTTCTGTTTGTGTATCCAAAGGCTGCCATAATAGCAATCTTATACTCTTTCGGATCGTATATATTGTGCTTAACTAAGACTTCATGAACCTTCTCTTGATGAAAGCCTTCAATAGGAGTCGAATCCACCCCTAAGATTGCTGCTGTAGTTAGCATATTTGCCAAGGGGATATAGCATTGTTTTGATGCCCAGTCAAAAGCAGCTCGTTCGCTCTCTATAAGATTAAAATCCTCCTTGTAAAATTTATCATAGTTTGCTCTTCGCTGAATGGACAGATCTTCTGGATACTCCTGTATCTTCGTATAGATTCTCTCCAGATAATCCGATCCCGGTTTCATTTGTTCTGCTGTTTTTGCAAGGATCAGCACAATATGGCTGGCGCCGTTAAAGGCATTGATTGCACCCCATGCATGAGGTCGCAATTCTTCTATAATATTTCTATTTTTGAGCTGTATAAACTTCCAGGGTTCAAAACCATTTGAGCTAGGAGAAAGTCTTGCAGCCTCCATAATCGTATTAAAGTCTTCCTCGGATACAGGCTTTTCGGAATTATATCCTTTGCAAGTATATCGATTTTCAAAAATCTCTTTTATATAATCATTCTTAGAATTCATTTATAGCTCCTTTCTTCATTTAAACTATTCATACCCAAATTATTTTCTATTTATATCTATTATATTGATATGTTATGCAATTTTATTTATCTTGCTTTCATAGTATATAGTCCATACAATTAAATTGTCTTTATATCTAGTAAAATTTAACGAACATGGAGGTGTTTTATTTGAAAAAAGAGAATATGAAGATTTTTATCGGAGCAGCTATTATCGGTTTATTCGGTGCTCTTTTAGTAAAATTCGGGAATCCGGGTAATATGGGCTTTTGTATCGCCTGTTTTTGGCGGGATATATCAGGAGCTTTAGGATTTCATCGTGCAGAGGTTGTGCAATACATACGTCCTGAAATCATTGGACTTTTGTTTGGAGCATTTATATCGTCCTTGGCCTTTAGCGATTTCAAATCAAGAGGAGGATCGTCGCCGATACTGCGTTTTTTGATGGGTATTTTTATGATGATCGGAGCATTAGTATTTTTAGGATGTCCCCTTCGAATGATCCTTAGACTTGCAAACGGCGATCTAAACGCTTTGGTCGGATTGCTGGGTTTTGTATCCGGGATCTTTATAGGAATTCAGTTCTTGAAAAAAGGTTATTCTTTAGGAAGAGCGAAGCATCGATCCAAAATAGAAGCATTCGTTGTAATCGGGTTCGGCGCTTTGTTAATGATATTTTTAGTGATTCGTCCAGCATTTATCTTCTTCTCTACAGAAGGCCCTGGTTCTATGGCAGCGCCTATGATTCTTTCTTTAGGAGCAGGTCTTATTGTCGGCTTTATTCTGCAAAGAACAAGAATTTGTTCTGGAGCAGCTTTTAGAGATTTAATCTTAATCAAAGATCCCCACTATTTCTATGGTGTTCTTGGAATCTTTTTAGCAGCTCTCCTTACAAATCTGATTGCAAACCCAGCCGGATTTAACCTGGGCTTCGAAGGCCAGCCTATCGCCCATACAAATCAAGTATTCAACTTTTTAGGAATGCTGATTGTAGGACTTACTGCAGTATTATTAGGAGGATGTCCTATCCCCCAAACAATCCTTGCCGCAGAGGGAGATACCGATGCTGGACTTACCGTATTTGGTTTAATCGTAGGGGCTGCAATCTCTCACAACTTTAAACTAGCAGCCAGTGGAGAAGGGGTTCCTCTAAACGGACAAATCGCTACCATCCTTGTGATAGCTTTACTTCTTATCATCGCTTTTGCTATGACAAAGTTTGCTAATGAGGAAAGGAGAAATCGACAATGAAAATAGATGCAAAAGGTTTATCTTGTCCAGAACCTGTACTTCTTGTAATGCAGGCTGTTGAAAAAGGAGAACAAGAAATCGAAATTGCAGTAGATACAAATATCTCCGTAGAAAATGTTAGGAGAAGTTTAGAAAAGAGCGGCTATACGGTAAGCTCATCAGAAGCAGATGACTTCTTTATAGTTACTGGAAGAAAATAATGGAGGTCTATCTTTTCACCTTTGAAACAATTTCTATGGTCCTTCTTTTCGAAAACAGCTTGAAACAACAGGGTGTAAAGACAAAGCTGATGCCAGTTCCCAGAGAGTTTAGTTCTTCCTGCGGAAGCTGTGCACTCGTCGAGAAAGAAAACTTAGAAAAAGCGAAGGAAATCGCTAAAAACAATCATGTTTTTTACGAGGAGATACATCTATATAAACTGAAATAAAAAACGAAGGAGTTACCCTTCGTTTTTTTTGAGCCCCAATCCGGCAGATCCTTTTTAATCAAAACCCGATTTTCCGCTATCCTCATCATAATTAAATCTCTTAAAAAATGCTGCTCGCTCGAAACGGATTTTTTGCTACTTACTCCTTTTTTATGATCCGCATATCTTCTGAATCTCTTTGATCCGTTTTTCTAGATCCTCTCCATATCCGGGCCCAGCCCATTTCCCACTTAATTCGACAGCGGTCTTAGCAGTTCCTCTTAAGAGATCGAAATGGCGAGGATCAACAATTTTTTCCTTTGGAATGTAAGCCCCGGCATAGAGTGCTAGATGCTGTACTTGTGCCCTAATTCCCCTTTGCCAGCTGGAAAACCGTTCATGGGCTAAAGGATCGTCGTTTTTTCCTCCCCCTTTTGTCTTCAATGCTCCTGGATTTCGAAAGCTCTTATCCAAAACACCTCCATACCGACCAAAGGCGGTCTCTTTCCCGGCTTGAGCATATGCTACTGCCGGGTCCACTTCATAAGATACAGAGATATCGTAGAACAGCTCTACTAACTCGATAAAAAACCTTGCTGCTTTGTTTTTTCTGCCATAAGCTCTCATCTGCTCAATCGTTGCAGACGGTCTGCCTAAAATCGAAATCCCCTTTCCGTAAAAATTACTGATTGCCATAGCAATAGCTTTTGCTGCAGCCTCTTGTTTGGAAGAAGAAATTAAAACCTTTGAATCTTCTAAATCATCATGAAACCCTCGTTCTAAAAGGATACCGCTCGCTGCCTGATTCGACAAGAGGACTTGATAATAGTTTCGACCATCCCTTCTTCTGCGGTAATGAACACCGCCATTTTTAAGCCCAAAACCATCTGCACAAGCTTTGCAAATCGCCACTGCTAAGGGTGTATTCGGAGTCCCTGTATCATCCCATACATTGGTCCCTCTGCCTCCGCCGGCGTTGCTGTGATTCGAGATAAGAAGATCATTTCCTTTCCCAAGCTCCCCTCTTTTTGACAGAGGATAGATTTGGTTGTTGACCCCGTAGAGCCCCCTTTTTTTCGCAAAAAGCTCTTCTTCTTTTAAGGCATTCGGTCCTCGTGTAAAGCTTACGCTGTGGCCTTCATTTTCTAAAGCAGGTCCTAGATACTCCCGGCTGAAGATCCAATTCTGGTCTCCTTCGAAAAAGAGCTTTCCCTTATTATAGCCCCATCCATGGCCATCATCGATTCGAATCTTTGCCATCTTTGCCCTCCTTAAATCTTTCTTCATAGATTCGCCCTGTCTTTCTAAAGCAATCTATATTCATACCTAATCCTTCCATGTTTTCCAGTATCGACTGTACTTCCATCAAAAGATAACCGGTAAAAAGTACTGCGGTCAATGAGAAACCCACCCCTTCTGGCAGCAGGAAACTCATCATCCCAAACAACAAGAGCACCATCATAGCGATCATCTTTTTCAAAATACCGTCGATTCCTGTTTTCGACTTGAATTCTCCCGTTATTTTAGCACAGAGGCATCCACTGATAAAGTCGATTATCATGGCGACTGCTATAAGACCTAGAAGGTAGATTATTTTCCCTTCTCCTGAAGAAACTAGAATTTTCCATGCAATAATATCCATACTCCTCCTTTCAAACATACCGGCCTTAAAGTATTAGAAAAAACTTTAAGGCCGGATATGGTTACACAGTATATTCAGTATAATTTGTTTCTACCATGCGAGCACTTACAGGAATTGTCAAAGCTCCTCTTTCTTTTTCGAAAACGCCGGAAGCTGCAATTGCCTGGATCCCTGTTTGAATTTCTAGCTCCGTTAATGGTTCTTTCGGATTTTGAATTCGAAGTGTCAAGTTCTCCTCAGCCGCGTTGCCAATCTTTAATTCTAAAACCTTATCCACATTCTCACCTCCTTCTTATTCCTTACTTTTTTTCTTAAAGCACAACTGCTTCTTCCATACGGATCACTCTCTTATTCTCTCCTTCGATAAAAGTTCCCACAGCATCTCCGCATGCTTTTAGATTTTCATCTGTTGCTGTCAATGCGATATTATTAAATGTTTTGTTTTTTCTCACTTCTTTTCCATCCGCATTTACTGTATAAGCAACTTTTAGTCTTACATTTTCTACCGTTTTCATTTTCTCACCCCCCTCTTATCTATAGATTGAATGAGAAAGGAAATATTACTATAAAAACAAAACTTTTTTTATCCTACTATGCTACTTCCCTTATTTTTCAAGATCTTTTTATGATATAGTAAATTAAATGGAGGAGATTCATATGAAAAAACTTAATGCCGTAGTGTTTAGCCCTACCGGCAGCACAATGAAGATTACGAAACTATTATTAGAGGAATTTCAAGTAGAGAATCAAATTTACGATATTACTCCTCACGGAGCTTATAGTGATGAGATGGAATTTAACGATCCCACCTTTTTCTCTTTTCCCGTATATATCGGACGAGTCCCCCAAGCGGCTGTCCGAAAAATAAAGAAATATAGAGGTCATAATACTCCAGCTATCATTGTGGGATCCATCGGCAACCGTCATTATGATGATGCCCTTTTAGAAATGAAAGATCTTTTAATTGCCCAAGGCTTTATCCCTGTTACTGCAGCTATTTTTGTGGCAGAACATTCCCTCTTCCACTCTGTAGCGAGGGATCGTCCTGACCAGGAAGACCTGCATTATATCGAGATGTTTTCCGAAATCGTAACCGATAAATTAATAGGCGATGAACTGAAAGCAGTCGAAGTAAAAGGAAAATATCCTTATAAAGAGGAAAAAGGAACTGTCTTTAAGCCCATAACCGACGACACTTGCACCCGCTGCGGCGCCTGTGCCGAACACTGCCCAGTAGAGGCCATTCCCTGCGATCATCCCGAAAAAACAGATTATGAAAAATGTATATCCTGTATGGGTTGTATTAAAATTTGTCCTGTACATGCAAGACATCTAGAGAAAGAAAAATTTGAGACCGCTGCGAAAGCCTTTCACGAAAAATTCCATAAAAGAAAAAACCCTGTATTTTTCTATTAAAAAAGAGCCGAGGCTCTTTTTTTAATAGAATCTCGACTTCTCTTAATTTCTTTTCACTATTTTCTATTTTTTGCTTTTACAAAATCATCATAAGCTTCTAAAGCCTTGACTGCAGACTGTAAAAGATCGTTTTTTCCCTATCAAAAAAAGAGCTGCTTTCTCAGCTGATATGATACTTCCAAAGTAGACAATCTAATTAATTAAAATTAGGTTATCTACTTGGAGGTATTTTTTATGGGAAGAAAAGCGAAGTATAGTGAAGAAGTAATAATTAAGGCTTGTAAAGATTATGAAAATGGCCATACTAGTTTTTGTGGAATTGCCGATGAAATTGGAACCGTACATGAAGTTGTGCGGCGATGGTATTTAAGATATAAAAAACATGGACCTACAGCTTTTGGCTCCTCAAATAAAAACCAATCCTACAGCAGGGAGTTTAAACTTTCCGTAATAGAAGAATATACTTCAGGAAAATATTCAATATCTGATTTAGCAGCTAAACATAATATTACGTATTCTGTTGTAAGAAGCTGGATTAACAAATGGTATACTGGTATAGATATAAAAGATTATGATCCTAAAGGAGATGTCTATACTATGAAATCCAGAAAAACTACATTTGAAGAGAGATTAGAAATAGTTCAATGGGTTATTGACCATAATATGAGTTACAAAGATGCAGCTGATAGGTTTTCCATTACTTATGCACTTGTGTACAAATGGACAAGGGCATATTTAGACAAAGGATCTGAAGGACTAAAATATCAAAAACGTGGACCAAAGACAAAGTCAAAAATGGATCAAAGCAATTTAACCGAAATTGAGAAACTAAAACAGGAACTCGAAAAAGAGAAAGCCTTAAGAAAAAGAATGGAATTTGAGCTTGAAGTTCTTAAAAAAAAAGAAGAATTGGAACGACAACTTCGCTCTCGAAAGTAAGACAAGAAGCAGAATACAAGACAATAGATATTTTCAAGGAAAAAGGCTATTCCGTAACAATGCTGTGTGAAGTTTTGGATGTTTCAAGAAGTGGATACTACAAACATAAAAATCGTGTGAAACCTAAAAAAGAAAAGCAAGATGAGCTACTATGTTCTTTAATTAATGAATATCATTCAACCTTTGATGGAATTTTAGGGTACAGAAGAATGACTTTGTTCATTAATAGACTAAATTATAAGTCCTTCTCAGAGGGATATATACATAGACTTATGAATGTTTTAGGAATTACATCTAGAATTAGAAGAAAGAAAGTGAATCGTACAAGAGTAAAGCCAGATTATACAAAGGAAAATATTTTATCAAGGAATTTTAATGCGAATTCTCCGAATGAGAAATGGCTTACAGATGTAACTGAATTCTCAATTCCTGGAGATAGCAGGAAGCTATATCTAAGCCCGATTATGGATCTCTATGATAATAGTATTATTGTATATGAACTCTCCTTTAAGAATAACAATCGTCTTGTATTTAGTATGTTTGACAAAGCAATACAAAAACATCCTGATGTTAAGCCTATATTTCATAGTGATAGAGGGTTTCAATACACAGGAAATATCTTTAAAGGAAAGATTGAAGAAGCTGGAATGACTCAAAGCATGTCTAGGGTTGGAAAATGTATTGATAATGGTCCCATGGAAGGTTTTTTTGGTACTTTAAAAGCTGAAATGTTTTATGGCAAAAAGTTTAGAACCCTTGAAGAATTGAGAGAAAAGATAGTTGAATATATAATATTTTACAACGAAAAAAGATTTCAAAAAAGACTAAGATGCATGACTCCTTTAGAATATAGGAACCATGCATCCAAGTCTGTATTAAATTATTAATTAATTACCTGTCTACTTGACAAAGGTCAGTTCAAAATGCGGTTTTTATCATTCCCTAATCCCTAGTCTCTATCTCTCAACCAATATCTTCTCTGTGCTTTTTCCGAACAGATGATATCCAGCTCCTGCTTCTGCCAGGATATCTAAACATTCATCGGGTTTTCTTACAATATCTCCCCCTAGTTTTTTTACTTTATGGCGGAAGAATACATCCGGGATCATGGATGAGCTAGGTCCTGTTACAATAATATCCGCATCTTCGGAAGCGGCTTCTAGAAGACCGTCTAAGGTATCATTGATCAAGGTGGTTCCCGTAATAATCAGATGAGTCGCTTTCGGGACGACTTCCTTGAAGCGGTCTGCTTCTACAAAATGTTCTAATTCTTGATGTTTTAATGTGGAAGGATCTTTTTCTAAGATATAGAGTTCGGATTCTGCCTTTAAAGCTTTTCGAAGAATGGGAACCAAGGCCCCCACCACAACTACAGTGCTGTCTTTATCGATATCTACTGTATCGAAGGAGTCGGTTTCGCTGTCGATTTCGTAATGTCCTTTTTCAAATTCCATAGCACTCAGTGCATTTAAGGAAGCGATAGCGATGGTTTTTAGTAGAATATGGGGGCTGTCTAATTGTTCCAAAACCCATTCGATACTTCGGCCTTCCATCTTTCCAGAAAAGGGCATTTCCTTAGCAGAGCTTGGACAGCATACAGCAGCAGGGATTGCTTTTATTGGAGTTGCACACATTCCACCCTGTCCTGTGGACAGTTTTACGCCGGTAAAAAAGATTCCTACTACAACCCGTTCTATTGTGATGGAACGAATATCAATTCTTTTTAAGAGTTCCTCTTTTGTTTCTAATAAAATACTCATCTTATCTCTCCTTTTTTTCTAGTATATAAAAAGAAAAATCCTTTTAACGTAACAAGTGATACACTGTTCTAATAAAAATAAGGGTTATTTTGCAAAAAAACATCCCGATCGAATTCGGGATGTTTTGCTGGTCTTATTTTACATTTTGCTGAATAAGTTTAAAGAGGGAATCTGATACTGCAGAAGATCCGCCTAGAACGTAAGCTTTTTTAAGTCTTTGTTTTCCAATATAGTTGCGTTGGGATGAGCTTAGCTGATTTCCACCGACTAAAAGGATAGGACTGTTTACAGCAGAAGCTAAGTCTGTTCCTGTTAAAACATCTGCAAAACTATTGCCTGTTGCAAATATTATATGATTTGCTGAAGGATAGAAGAAATTCGCAACAGCTAGTGAAGTTTCATAACGGTTTGAGCCGTAAACTCTTTGTACATGGACACCAGACTGCTGAAGCTGTCTTTCGATATCTTTCGAAATGGCGGCTTCTCCTCCTACAAGAATTACTTTCTTTTTCTTTTGAAGAGCATTTTTTGTTTCGGGAGAAAGCTTTACTCCGTTTGTTAGATAAAGAGGGAGTTTATCTTTCGCTGCAACAGGGCTGATGCTGATCGCATCAGCATATTGATTTCCGTTGACTAAAATAGCAGTTGTGCTGTTAAACTGATTCGCAACCTTTTCCGCTAAGAAGTTTCTGTTTCGGGCTTCCACTCTTTCAACAGAAGCACCTTTTGAACGAAGTTGTTTTAAAATGTTATTATTG
>RRZU011016643.1_pt1 | contig 14699 bp, 13 predicted proteins | sample 2165561 | NCBI WGS metagenome assembly RRZU01 (sample SAMN10456909, study PRJNA506462) | wastewater metagenome | isolation source: wastewater sludge | place: USA: Moscow, Idaho
ATATAATGTTTATAAAGCGAATATAGACGGAAAAAATTCAATAAAGCTAAATGAGCAATATAGTAAGAATCTAAATGTTTATGGTGAATGGGCATACTACATTGATAATTCAAATGATAGAAGCTTATATAAAATTAATATTAAGGGGGGAAATAGTTTTAAGCTGAATGATGACAAAATAGAAGAGATAACTATTATAGGAGATTGGATATATTATATAAATTTCTCGGATAATAACAAGTATTACAGAATAAAATCTGATGGCACTCAAAGACAAATACTTGAAGGATAACTGTTTTATCAACAGTAAAGTAAAATATTTAAAAAGGGGAGATAAAAATGTTTTGTACTAATTGCAGAGAAGAGCTAGAGCAAAATGCAAAGTTTTGCAAAAAATGTGGAAAGAATATGGAGGCTGAGATTCAGCTTCAAGCTAGTAATGAAAAGGAATTAGTTGAAAAAGCAGACAATGATTTAACAAGTGAGAATAATGAAATTATTGAATCTAAGATAGAACCAGTAAAACTAGATAATAAAAGCGAGTATAAAAATATTTTTAAATCAGCTTCAAAGGGGAAATATACTAAACTTATTGCCATAGTTTTGGTAGGTTTATTGGTTTTAGGAATTGGATATCCAGCTATCTCATCTTCTTTTAATAGCGAACAAATCATTTATTTAAAAGAAAATGAAGAGCTTTTTTCTAGGAATTTGAATAACGATAACTACAGAAATATAACTAAGAATTTTTATGATAAAGACTCATCTTATTACAAAAATTCTGATTATGCACAAAGCTTATCTGGATATATTAAGATGAATGATAAGCAAGATAGAATTGTATATTTGGACAATATTTCTGAGGGATTTATTGGTTCTTTATATTATAGAAATCCTAAAAAAGATGAAGAATCAACAAGATTAGCTTCAAATGTAAATACTGGATTTAAGATTACAAAAAATGCTGACAAAATAATATATATGAAAGATTTTGATTTTACAACAGGAGGAAAGTTATATTTACATAATTTGAAAGATGAAACTCTTATTGATAAGGATGTTTCAAATTTCTTTAGATTTTCAAAGTCAGAAAATGAAATTCTATATACGAGATACAATGAAAGTGATGACTATAATAACAGGTTAGATATATATATTGTTAAAGCAGATAAAAATGCTATAAAAGAAAAAATAGATCAAGAAGTAGATGAAATAATTGATTATACATCTGATTTTGAAACTATTTTCTACACAAAACGTGATTCTGATACGAATGAGGTCACTCTTTATAAGAAAGTAAAAGGGAATGATAGGGTAAAAATAGCATCTGGGCTTAGCTCTGTTCCTGCTTTTAGTTCTGATGGGACGGGTTATTACATAAGAACAGAGATGTCTGATGTCGCACTATATGATTTTGTTGAAGATGATATGGTTTCTATTGATGCAAATATAGGAAATATAGATTTTGCTGCTTTTAAGAAAACTGAAACATATGTTGATTATTGGGGAGATTACAGAACAAGAGTAGTGACAGATTGGGATGCTTATTATCAAGCGAAAGATAAATATGATAGTAAACTAAAAAGAGATAGGTTAAGAGCTAGTTTAAGAGAAACGAAAATTACAAAATATGATAGTAAACTGTTTTATTTTGATGGGAAAGATGAAAAAGTAGTTACAGAAGGGTTTAATGGATATATTGCTGCTGACCCTGATAATGGAATAATTATTTATGATAAGTTGACAGAAAAAAGTATGAAGAAGATTAATATAAAAAACATTTATAGCACTTGGGATGTTGAAAATGCATATTATGCCTTAAACCAAGAAACAAGTTCATTATATATATCATATAAAGGAAACGATGAAATGGAGTTTGCTCCAGATGTTAAAAATATAAGTTATATTGAAATAACTCCAGATGGAAAGCAGGCTTACTATTTATCGTTTGATAAGGATTCATATGTTGAAGAGGGAACTTTGATTGTGCATGAAATATCACATAATTTCGTAGATAATGGTAAAGAAATTGATGATGATGTATTTGGTTCGTTTATGTATGATAGCAATCTTGGAGGCGTATTGTATTATAAAGATGTAAAAAATGAAAAAGGCGAACTTTATATGTATTCATCAGGGAAAACTCAAAGAATAGACTATGATGTTAGGTTATATGAATCTAAATATATTTCTGACGATGGGGTTATTTTATATCTGACTGATTACAGTGAGGATAAGCAAAGAGGAACTCTAAAACTTTATAAAGGAGGTTCATCTGCTAAAATAGCTGATGATGTAAGTTACTATCATTATATGAGTCCGACTAATATTTTATATATAACTGAATATAGAAGTAAATATGGAAACGGAGAGTTATGGCAATATAAATCAAAAAAAGCAAATACAAAAATAGATGATAATGTTTCAGGTGTTTTAACATTAAAACATGGAAGAGATTTTTAACTATATTATTTGCAAACGAGGAGGATAATAGAGGATGTTTGGAAAAATGAAAAATTCCTTAGATAAAGGTGTAGCAGCGGTAAGTGTAAAGTCTGGAGTTTTTGTTGAAACATCAAAAATTAAAACGTATATTGCAAACTTACAAGATGAGATAGTAACTCTAAAAAAAGAACTTGCAGATGAAACTTATCAAATGTGGATTAATAGTACTTTTGATGAGGATGGTTTAGATAGACTTTGTAGAGAAATTTATTCTAAAGAAGAAGAAATAGCAAATCAAGAAAGAAAAATAGAAGAAATAATTAACCAAAGTAAGCAGATTCTTGGAGAAAAAGAGAAGATTAATAAATGTAGTTGTGGGCTTATTAATGCCCCAACTGCAAATTTTTGTATAGAGTGTGGCAAAAAAATACAGTAATTAGGAATACTTGAAAGATAATCATAACCTAAAGAAAAGAGGTGTGTTTATGGAAATCACTCTAATTAAAAAATCCTACATTTACTCATTAATTTTGCCAGAAAAGCCAATAGGTAGATATTGGGTCAATCAATTAAATGATTTAGGAGATGAAGAGAAAGTAATTAGTGTAGAAGGTGACACTAAAAACTGGTTATTAAAGTCCAATAATAAAATAGTTGTACTCGGAGATGATGGTAATAAAGTAAAAGAACAATTGGTTTATCCAATAAATTTTTATAGTATTAAAAATACTTTGAATAATGAAAAGTCGATGCTATATGTTGAACCTGTTTCTCAAGATAGAAAATTGTTTGAAAAATATATATTGCCTAGGCAAGGCAGTATATTAATTGGACGGGGAAATGAGAGTGATATCTCTTATAAAAACACTTATACTTCATCGAGGCATGCAAAATTAATAATAACTCCTGAAAAAACTGTAATAAAGGATTTAGATAGCCCCAATGGAACATTTGTAAATGGTAATAAAATTAATGAGAAGGTTTTATTTCCTGGGGATGTCATTTTTATTATGGGATTAAAAATTATTTATAATAAGGGATTTATTTCTATAAACAATCCGGACAAACAAGTTAGCTGTAATACTGCTATATTAAAAAAATTCGAAAGAGATAAAGTTTATTTAGACTCATCCTATGAAGATATAAATTCTAATAGTTATAATGAAAATCTTTTTTTCCGTTCCCCAAGGTTAAAAAGAGATGTAAAAACAAAAGAATTAAAAATTGATTTGCCACCTAATAGGATAGGACCTGATTCAACTCCATTAGTCTATATACTCGGGCCATCAATAACTATGGGAATGGCATCACTTTTTACTGCTTTGCTAACGTTGCAAAATGTTATGAGAGCAGGAAGCGATATCATGATGGCTATGCCTACACTTGTTATGTCTTTGAGCATGCTATTGGGTACTATTTTATGGCCGTTACTTATGAAGAGATATGAAAGAAAAAAGAAAAATGAAATGGAACTTTATAGACAAGAAAAATATTTAAAATATATTGATGAAATAGAAGAAGAAATTTCTAAAGAAATTAAGCATCAAAGTGATATTTTAAGGGAAAATTTTATTACAACTTCTCAATGTATTGAAAGAATAGTTCAACGCAAATCTAATCTTTGGGAGAGAGCGAGTGGACAAAATGATTTTTTAAAAATACGTCTTGGAAGAGGAAAGCTACCTTTAGATATTGAAATAAAATATCCAGAAAAAAAGTTTTCCTTAGAAGAGGATAATTTGGTTGAAAAATTATATCAGCTAGTCGATGAACCTAAGATTTTAGATGAAGTTCCAATAACTTTAGATATAGTAAATAAATATATTTGCGGAATAATTGGAAGCAGAAAAGAAGTAGTAGATTTTGCAAAAGGAATGATACTTCAAATAACGGCATTGCACAGTTATGATGAAGTCAAGTTGGTGTTTATTTATAACAGTAAAGAAAGCGATATTTGGAATTCTATGAGATGGTTGCCTCATGCATGGAGTGCTGACAAAGCAATCAGATTTACTGCAAGTAATCAGAAGGATATAAAAGAATTGTCAGCGTTTTTTGAAAAAGAAATTAAAAGAAGAGAAAATATTAATTCAGAGCAAGAATTAGAAGAAGTTAATCCACATTATATAATTTTTTCTACAGATAAGGATCTGATTAGAAGTGTAGAAATGACGGATATGATTTTGAAACATAAGAAATATTTGGGTTTTAGTTTAATTAATCTTTTTGATGAAATACATAATTTACCTAAAGAGTGTTCTACGATTATTGAACTAGATAAGGATTACGGAAAAATATTTGACAAAAATGATATAACAGGTAACTTCTTGTCATTTAATCCAGATATTTTAATAGAAAAAAATTTAGAAAATATAATGGTTAAATTAGCTAATATTCATTTAGATCAATCTAGTGAAGCGTATAATTTACCAGAAATGTTAACTTTTTTAGAAATGTTTGGTGTAAGCAAGATTGAACATCTAAACTCGTTGACAAGATGGAAAGAAAATAATCCTACTGTAACAATTGAAACACCTATAGGGGTTAATACTTCTGGAGAGTTGTTTTGTTTAGATTTACATGAAAAATTTCATGGACCTCACGGATTGATTGCTGGAATGACAGGCTCTGGAAAAAGTGAACTTATAATGACTTTTATTTTATCGCTAGCAGTGAACTATCATCCAGATGAAGTTGCTTTTATTTTGATTGATTATAAAGGTGGTGGTATGGCAAATACATTTGAAAATCTACCACATGTTGCTGGAACAATTACAAATCTAGATGGAGCTGCAGTAAATAGGTCATTGGTTTCTATTCAGAGTGAACTAAAGAGAAGACAGGCTATTTTTAGTAAAACTAGTAAATTAGTAAATGTAAGCAATATTGATATTTATAAATATCAGACACTATATAGAGAAAAATTGGTAGAAGAGCCTTTACCACATTTATTTATTATCTCTGATGAGTTTGCTGAACTCAAAACCCAGCAACCAGAATTTATGGAGCAATTGGTAAGTGCTGCTAGAATCGGTAGAAGTTTAGGGATTCATTTAATACTAGCTACTCAGAAACCTTCTGGAGTAGTTGATGACCAGATATGGAGTAATAGTAAATTTAGAATAAGTCTAAAGGTACAGGAAAAAGCTGATAGTATGGAAGTGATTAAAAAACCTGATGCCGCAGAGTTATCTGTTACTGGAAGATTTTTTGTTCAAGTTGGATATAATGAACTTTTCGAACTAGGACAATCTGCATGGGGTGGAGCTCCTTATTATCCAAGCGATAGGTTAGAACCAAGCATTGACAATAGTATAGTAATTATTGATGAATTAGGTAGAGTTATAAAACAAGTAAATCCTGATAAAAACATTGGATATATAGAAAATCCTCCAAAGCAAATTGATGAAATTGTGAAATACCTTTCAAATTTAGCTATTGAAGAGAATATCAAAGTAAGACCTTTGTGGCAAGAATCAATGCCAGCTTTTATATACTTAGACAAGCTCAGTTGGAAATATTCTGATATAGTTAATGAAAAATGTTTTTTAAATCCTTTAATTGGTGAAGTTGATGATCCAGTGAATCAAAGACAATTTCCTCTAAGATTCCCTATTTCAAATGATGGAAATGCAGTGATTTATGGGGCAGCAGGAAGTGGGAAAACAATTTTTTTAACAACTCTTATATATTCTTTAATAGAAAGTCATTCAGCAAATGAAGTCAACATGTATGTTTTGGATTTTGGAGCAGAAACATTAAAAGCTTTTTCAAAAGCTCCTCAAGTAGGTGATGTTTTATTATCTGGAGATGACGAGAAAGTTAATAATTTGTTTAAAATGTTGGACAGAGAAATATCGTATAGAAAAAAAATATTTTCTGATTTTGGTGGGGATTATCAATCTTATATAAAACTCACAAAAAAAGAAATACCTTCTATAGTTGTGTTTATAAATAATTATTCAGCCTTCACTGAATTGTATGATGACACAGAAGAAATGATATCTTTTTTAACACGTGAAGGAATAAAATATGGAGTATACTTTGTTATTACTGCTACAAGTGCTGGGGCGATAAGATATAGAATACTTCAAAACTTCAAACAGATATATGTTTTACAGATGAACGATATCACTGATTATTCTGGAATACTGGGCAGCACTAACAATCTTTATCCTTCTAAATATGAAGGAAGAGGAATTTTTAAAAATGAAAATGTTTATGAGTTTCAGATTGCATATATTGATTCAGAGTTTAATAATTCTACTGAACATATAAAAGATTATTGTAATAAGATAAGAAACTCTTGGGGATACTCAGTTGCAAAAGCTGTACCTATATTACCGAAAAAGATTGATACTAATTATATAAATAGCAACTTTGACAATTCTAGTAAAGATAAAATTATTGTAGGTATAGATAAGATGAACTTAAGTTATATAAATTTTGAGTTATTTAAGTCTCACATTAATTTAGTTTTGTCCTCAAACTTAAGTGATAAAGTAAGTTTTATTCAAGGATTATCTGAGATAATATCTCAGAATAATGATTTGAAAGTTGTTGATCCAATGAATTATTTTTATCAAGATGATATGAAAAGATACGAGTATGTTAATTCACAAATAGATGAAGCTATAGTTGATATTTTTAATACTATGGTGAATAGAAATAATACATTTGTTGATGCGAAAAGCCAAAACAATGAATTACCTACTTTTAAAACTATAATTTATGTACTTAACTATGTATTTGATCAAAGAGTTAATATTTCAGCAGATGCAAAAGACAAATTGCTTACTCTTCTAGAAAAAGGTTCAGTAGATTACAAAATGTTTTTTATAATCAATGAAGACTATTCAAACATACAAAATGAAAGATATCAGCCTTGGTTTAGTAATCATTCATCATTTGAAGACCTTATATGGGTAGGAAATAATTTTGGTAATAAAATGGATATTCATTTAAAGAATTTTTCTAATCATTTATATCAAGAATTAGATGATGACTTTGGCTATATAGTCAGAAAAGGGAAAGCTAAATTAATCAAGTTAGTAAGTTCTACAATAAATGAAATGGAGGATTAGTTAATGGATAAAATATTGGTCAATGTGTATATTCCATCCATTAGAAAAAAATATGATGTATATATTCCATTAAATAGTAGACTCCATGAAGTTATCGATTTGATTACTAAGGGGTTCAATGATATAGAACAAGGTTGTTGTATGAGAAAAACAGATTCCATATTGTGTGATTTTATATCTGGATCAATTTTAGATATAAATAAATCAGTAAAAGAACTAAATTTAATCAATGGTTCCAAATTAATTTTAATATAAATATTTTGATGGAAGGGGTAATAGTAAAATGTCAAGAAGTATAATTGTTAACCCAGCAAAACTAGAGGCGGCAGCTGTAAAAATGGAGCAGCAAGCAACTGATTATGAAAGACAATATAAGCAACTTTTTAGTGAAGTAGATGCTATGGGAGCTGCATGGCAGGGAGTAGATAATACAGCTTTTGTAAATCAAATTAAAGGATTTATGGATGATTTTCAAAATATGGTACAGATTTTAAAACAATACTCTGAGTTTTTAAAAACTAGCTCTAAAACTTATACTCAAACTCAAAGTGACATAACAGCCCAAGCTAGAAAGCTATCAAATTAATTTAATATTAGGAGGTATTATAAAATGTCTGTAGAAGGAATAAAAATAACTTTAGGGGAAGTAACAAAGACTGCTAGCAGCATAAAAACTATCAACCAATCTTTGTCTACTGGGTTAGAAGAGATAAAAAAAGAGATGAATAGTCTTTCCGAATCATGGCAAAGCGATGCATCAAATACAATAAGAAATAAATTTAATGGTTTAGCTCCTAAATTCGAAGAGTATAAAAATGTAGTTGATTCATATGCTAAATTTCTAGAGCAAACTGTTGCTAGCTATGATGCTGCTGAAACTAATATAAATAATAATGCAAATGCTTTTAAATAAGACCATGCAAAAGAGATGATGAGCGATATACGGCTCATCATCTTCTATAATTAAATCTTTTATGGTAGGTGAATCATGTCGATAGATGTTTATCAAGCAAGAAGGCAAAGAAGAGAGCTAAATGAATATATTCAGGTATTATTAAATACTAAGCAAGATATGGATATGGCGATGTCTCAAATTAATAATGCTTGGGTATCAACTGAAATTAATTCTATAAATAGCTATATAGAGGGGATAAACAAAGACATAACTTTACTTATAAACGAATTGGAAAGACTGGGTGAAGATATTGTTTATGTGGCTGAAGAAATTAAAAAAGAAGAAGAATTTCTAAGAAATTAACTTAAAGACAAAATTATAAAAAACTCTTCTTACAAATAAAAAAAATTTGGCCATAACATAAAGGGAGCGGTTTAGGTGTCGTCAATTAAAATTAATTTTGATTCAGTAAGAATTACTAACTCAAAAATACGGCATAATAAGCAAAAAATTGGAAGTACTCAAACCAATCTATTCTATTTTAGGGGGAGAGTAGATTATAGGATACGATCTAGAAGAAGTATTGAAAGAAGGCTAAATAAAGCGAATGAACAAGCTGATAAAATAGAAAAAAAGCTTAGAAATTTGGATACTTTCATACAAAACTCTCTAGATAAGTATGAAGATGCAGAAAAAAAGTTAAATAATAAAGCTAAAGATATTGGAACTAAGGTTGTATACACAAAAGGGCATATTCATAGTCCTAGTTCATTTTTTAAGTCACTAGACGCGGAATATAGTTTAGTAAATAAAATGGCAAAAGTTATACTTGCATCTAATCCTCAAATATTGCCCTATAAAATGCTTTTTGATGTCTATAATAACCAGAATTATAGTAATAAAAAAATAAATGATTATGGTATTAACAATAAAACATTTGATTTACAAAACAAGATAAGAGAGCTTAATGTAGGAGATGCTATTATTGGATCATCAAAAGCACTATATTTGATGAGTAAAGATTTATTAGAAGGTAAAGATAATACAATAAGTTTTGCTGAACTTAGTGTTAATGAAAAATATATTGATTCGAATAAGGAAGAAAGAACGAATTTTTCTATAGGAACTATAAAAGTAAGTAATGAGAGTAATATAGAAATTGGTATGGAATCAAAATTAGATAGCAATGATGAGGAAGATAATTTAAGTTTTGGAATAGAGGCCAATAAAGAAATAAAAGTATCTGGAACTATTATGAACATAGAAAACCAAGTAGAAGATGGTTTGTACTCAAGAGAAAGCAGCATGAGTGTAGGAACTTTAGAAGGAAGTGCTAAATTTGGCTTCGAAATGAATGATGATAATAATTTCATACCTGCTGTTGCAGCAACTGCGGCTACCTCAGTTACTGGGATATCAGCAGAAACTAAAGTGGAGTATGGAACAAAAGATATGAATATTCATGCAAATGCTGAAGTTGTAGTTGGAAAAGCAGAAGCTTATGCAAATTTGGAATTGGATGTATTAGAAGGAGATGTAAAAGCTGAAGTCGGAGCATCGGCAGCAGTATTTGAAGGTGAAGTTTCGGGAGGAATAGATTTATTTGGATATAGAATAGATGTAGGCGTTGGAGGGCAAGCCGTAGCTTTTGGAGCTGAAGCAAAGGCGGAAATTGACATGAACACAACATCAATAGGAATAGGAATAGAAAAAGTACAATTAGAAGCAAAATTAGCTGTGCTAGCTGGAGCATCATTTAAGTTTAGCTTAGAAAAATTATAGTTGATTTAAAAAAATAAGGAGGTATATTTTATGGAAGGATTATTACCTTTAGGATCTGTAGTATTGCTAAAAGGAGCAAATAAGAGATTAATGATAATTGGGAGAATTCAAAAGCAATTAGATTCAGACAAGGTTTGGGATTATTCTGCTTGTTATTACCCTGAAGGATTAATAAACCCAGATAAAACTTTTCTTTTTGATAATGACAAAATAGAGAAGGTTTATTTTTTGGGATTTCAAGATGAAGAAGAAATTAAATTTTTAGATTATATAAAAGGTAAGCTTGAAGACGAAATTAGCAAAAGAAACAGTAAGGGTGAATAGGTATTGAAATCAATTAGATTATTTTCTCAGACTGATAATGAAAATTATGAGACATCTATATTGGCTGTTAATCAAGATGAGCATAGCTCTAAGGATATTGTTGATACTGGAAATATTCCATTTTTAGAATATATTAAAAGTGGAGTTAAAAAGAAAGTCTTTATAACAAAAGATAAATTTTTAATCGGCAAATCTGTTAAAAGTGTAGATTTTTTATGTGATGAGGAAGGAGTTAGCAGACTTCATGCACAGATAGTTAAGGATAAAAATAAATTTTGTTTGGAAGATTTAAATTCAACAAATGGCACTTATTTGAATGATATTAAAATAGAAAGTGGAAAACGTCATTATCTTGAAAACAAGGATATTTTAAAATTTGCAGAAAAAGAATATATATTTTTTGATTTTGACGCTAAACTAGATAATTTTAGTAATTATGAGAGTAAATATGATACACAGCTTCTATTTTCTAATGAAATCACAAGTAATAAAAAATATAATCATATAGCTTGTTTGGTATCCGATGGTAAGAAGATACAGATAACAAAAAATCCTTTTACATTAGGGAAAAACTCTAGAGAAGTGGATTATTTATGTTTAAATAATAGCGTTAGTAGAGTTCATGCTCAAATTATTTTTGATGGAAATCAGTATTATATTATGGATATGGGATCGAAAAATGGTACTTATATAAATGGAAATATTATTCTAAGCCATATTAAATACCCTTTAGATCATCAAGATATGATCAAATTAGCCAATATGAAATTTTTATTTACTACAAAAGATATTGTAGAAAAAGCTATATTGTTATAATTTTAGCATAATCAAAAGTTTGAAAAAATAGATTTATAGGGAATAGTTTTAAAGGAGGGATTTTTGTGAAGTGTAGTAATTGTGGTGGAATTATTTCAAGTGATATGAAGTTCTGCATAAGCTGTGGAGCCGATGTAATAAAGCAAATGGAAGAAGAAGAGACACAGTTTTTAGATCAATTAACCAAGTGCAATACTTGCGGAATTAACGTTACTGAAGAGATGAAGTTTTGTATTAATTGTGGCGCCACCTTGAATCAGTCAAATGAAAAAGAAGAAGAATCAATAAAGATAGAGCAACCTATCAAAAAAAATAAAGTGAAAAAAGAAAAAAAATCTGTAAACAAGAGTGGTATTAATAAAACGAAAATAGTTTTATTGGTTTTGGTTTTAGTTATATTATCTACTGCTTTTATTTTTAGAAAAAATATGCTTTATTATGGATACGAAAAAATGGCTATAAAATATGAAAACAGTGATTTTAATAAAGCTGTAGAGTGGGGTAAAAAAGCATATGATATTAACTCAGAATCACAAATATTAGGTGGAATATATTCAAAAGAAGCTGAGAAATTAATTGATAAAGACCCTAACTCTGCAATAGAATATTTACTTCAAGCAAAGCGATATACTGATAGTCAAGAATATGATAGCTTGTTAGCTGATGCGTATATCAAATATGCAAAAGAAAAAGCCAAAAGTGCTCCCAATACTGCTATTAAGCAAATTGAAAAAGCTATGAAGCTTGATTTTAAAGATGAAATGATTGACCAATATGTGAATTTGCTAATTGTAAAATCAAAGGATGACTTTGATGAAGATATTTCTATTTCTCATCTTAAAGAAATACTAAATTCAGATGATTACAAAAAGTTAGAAGCTAAACTTACAAAAGCAAATTTAGGAAATAGCTTAAGTCTTGCGATAACCGAAGAACCAGCTTATGATTACGATTTACTTGACTTTACTAAGCAAACTTCAAATTATATTTTTCCAGAAAGCAGTATAAGGCAGTTGACGTATCAAGATTTAGTGGGATTAGATAGCTGGATTTTGAGATTAGGAAGAAATGAAATATATGCTAGACACGGCTATATTTTCAATACGCCTGAGATTTCACAGTATTTTTCTACTATGCCTTGGTATAGTCCAAATGATAATTTTAATGAAACTAGTCTTAATGAAATTGAAAAATATAATGCAAGGTTTATAAAGGATTATGAATAATATTTAAATTTTGGAAAGTAAATGCCTTAAAATTAGGAGAGAAACGAATGAAGAAGTATATTTTGCTTGTATTTGGAATATTAGGGATTTTCTTGCTTGTAAATGCTTTTTTATCTGAGGGTGAAATATCTTTTGATAAGAATATAAGTTCAGAGGCGATTTCGAATACAAACGTAATTGAAAATGGGTCTAGTATTTATAAAGAAGAGATGAACAATTTAAAAGCAGAAGTGATTTCCACTAAAAAAAGCTTGATTTATCAGGAAAACCCTGTTCTGGCTAATAACGAGTTTATAGTATGTATAGACCCGGGACATCAAGCAAAAGGAAATTCAAATTTAGAGCCTATAGGTCCAGGCTCTAATGTGAAAAAACCAAAAGTTAGTTCAGGTACAAAAGGTGTATTTACAGGGAAACCTGAATATGTACTTGCTTTGGAAGCTACACTTTTTTTAAAGGAAGAATTAGAGTCAAAAGGAATTAAAGTTGTATTAACTAGGGAATCTCATGATATCGATATAAGTAACAAAGAAAGAGCAGAGATGGCCAATAGTATAGATGCAGATTTATTTATAAGAATTCATGCTGATGGAGCAAATGATTCCAGCGCAAAAGGATTTCATATTTTATTACCATCATCTAATGGTGTTTTTACAAAAAATATATATGAACCTAGCAAATATGCAGGAATAAGTATTTTGGATAACGTTAAGAATAAATATGGTATTAGAGGCAATGGAATTAGCTATAGAGAAGATTTGTCGGGATTTAATTGGTCTAAAGTTCCGACAGTACTATTGGAAATGGGATTTATGACTAATAAAGAAGACGATTTAAATTTATCTGATGAAAAGTATTTAAAAGATATGATGAAAAATGTTTCTAATGGAATTTATGAATATTTGACCCAAAAAAATAATCTATAATTTTTTAGAAATTTTTATAGATTATTAATAAAGGAGATTAATGTGATATGAAAAATATTTTTGTAATTATTTCTATTTGTTTGACTGTATTATTCACACCTCATGCTTTTGCTAGCACAGTAGATTTGAGAGTGGATAATGAATCAATTAAAACCAATGTTGAGCCTTACATAGTTGAAGGAAGGGTTATGGTACCTTTAGGTGTGGTTTCTGAAAGTTTAGGGCTTGATGTATTTTGGAACTCTAAATCTAGAATAGCTATAATAACTAGCGACAAGATGATAGCTGAGTTTGAAATTGGAGAAAATACGGTACGTGTCAATGGAAAGTCAATGAAGCTAGATGCGCCTAGTGAAATAAAAAATGGCAGGGTTATGGTTCCTTTGTCGACTGTAGCTGGACTGTTTGGCTACACTGCAAAATGGAATAATGAAGAAAAAGCAGCTGAAATTTTTACGGATATTCAATCAAACACTTTCAATTTGACACCGGCTCCAAAACCTGAAGAAAAAACTATCATTTTGACAAATATCTATAGTCATAATTACTTTCACTATATGGAGAATGGGCAAGAAAAAGTAGCAACTTTAGTGTGCGTAGAGAAAAAAAATCCACTAAGTTCTCAAGCTATAAAAGATCTTAAAAAGGAGTTTATAGGAAAAGAAATGAATCTTGTTTTTGATGCTAACTTTGGTACCGTTACATATTACGCTTATTTAGATGGGAAAATGTTGAATAGATATTACACTGAATTAGGTATTACTGTTCCAACGGAACATACTAAGAGTGGCAGACATTATGACTATATTATGGCAGCTCTTAACGAACAGCAAATAGAAGAACTAAAAGAATCATGGAAGAATAGATGGTCTTACTAAATATGGTTATAAAATCAAAAGGAATCAAAAGGGACGGTTAGTGTGTAACAAAAATACACGAATGATAAAACAAACATAAATTAAGCAACTACAAAAAGGCATCGAGCCAAAATATAAATCTCCATGCCAAATAGATTAAACTAGCCTTTTTTTAAAACAAAAATGTTTTGAAATTAAGGCTTTTTTTACGTCATATCTAACTTAGCATTGTAAGGCGATCTAGAACTAAGAATCATGTAAATATACACAAGTAATTTTCTAGCTACAGCAATGATTGATTTCTTTTGCCCAATTTTACCTTGATGAGACCAAAACCACTTAGC